>ULVD01057936.1_pt1 | contig 15789 bp, 1 predicted proteins | sample 1959101 | NCBI WGS metagenome assembly ULVD01 (sample SAMEA4835777, study PRJEB28245) | human gut metagenome | biome: gut microbiome; material: fecal sample | place: Denmark | collected 2008
AAAAGATTAAAAATTATAAAATTCTTCATATATAGATCAAAACTTTGTAGGGGAGAAATATGAAAAAGTTTTTTGCACTATTTGCGTTGATATTGGTTGCGGCAATTCCACTCTGTTTGGTTGGCTGCAAAAGTAAATATGACAACTTGTCGATTGAGATGGAGTCAAGCTATGAAATCGTGCTTGGCGAAAGTTCTGATGACTCAATCACGATTGAAGCTCGTGTCAGTGGAAGCAGCGATGAAAATGGTGGCAGACTTAATTTTTCTCCAGATAATGACAAACTTGTAAAAATCTCCCAAGAATACAAAAATGGAATTAATTACATAACTCTCAAAGCTCTCGCTCCTGGCAAAGTCAACATCGAAGCACGAACCCTCGAAGGCGGTGTGACAAAAACTTTTGTTGTCAACATCATTCAACCAATAAAAAACTTTACCGTAAAGTCTGGCGATTTTTGGGTCATTCGTGGAGGTGAGTGGAAAATTGATGTTGAGAAAAATCTCAATCTTGAACCAACCAACACCACACAAACCGACTTTGTTGTGTCGTTTGGCACGAACCAAGACATCACTGGACTTGAAATTGAAAACAATATTTTGAAAGTTGCAAGTGATTCAATTCAAGACGAAATTGTTTTGAATGTTCAGTCTGCATCAAATTCGGATATCGCTCCAAAAGAAATCAAGCTTGAAGTTCTTGATGAACTTGTCGAAATCGACAAAGACACACAAGAGACTCAATCAAGGTTTGACGATGGAGATGTTTTGATTTTTGAAAAAAATGAATCAATGCTCACATATGACAAACTTGAAGAACTGAACATAATTTCAAATTTGCTTTCTGAAAGCGAAAAAGAAGTTGTTGTCAGGGTTTATTCTTCAAGAGAAGTTGATGTGGATTTTGAAAGCAATTCAAGGCTTGCAGTCAAAAAAATTTACTCATCAAAAACATACAAAACGAACGGACAAGTTGAATATACGGATTTCGTATTTTCAGTTAGATTTGCAGACACCGTTTCATCAGGGACGACAACAAGTTTGAATTTTGTTGCGAGCTATGTTGGGTTCGAACTCAAAAAACAACTTTCTGAAATTACGGTTGCATATGAACTTGCTCCAAAAACGATTTTGGTTAACGACCAAGCAGATTTGACTGAGTTCACACTCTATAACTTTTATTCAATAGCAAAAAAAGGGCAGAAGCTTCAATTTGGCGTTCTGCCAACTTCTGTTTCTTCAGAGAACTCAAAAATGGTGCTTCTCAACAAAGACAACTTCGAAAATGTTTTTGACTATCTTCAATTTTTCAGAAATAATGGCGAAGAGTTTTTTGAGGGTGACACAATTAATGCTGGAGAAATTGTTTATGCAAGGGCAAAAAGCGACGTGAGGACGGGCTCGTTTGAAGTTCTGCTGCAAACGAAGTTTGTCAATCCTCAAACAAATGCACCAATTTCAAAAATTTTGAGATTTAATGTTCTTTCTGGAATTACAGAAATGAATTTTGAAAATGATGAACAAATCAATCTTCAACTAAATTCTGCTCAAAATTCTGCTGAAATTTTGTTGGACGTTGCTCCGGCAAACATTGACATCACAAAAATCCACGTCGAAGAAGTTTCGGGTCTTGCCTTTTCAACAATTGCAGTCAAATCTCAAACAGCAGAAGGCTTGACATTGAGATTTGTTGTTAGTGCGAAAAATGTTGGCGATTACAGAATAAAAGTTTATTCCGAAAATGGAATTGAAATCACGAAAAATTTGAAGGTTGTCAACGCACTTGAAAGTGTTGTTTTGTCTGTGCCAAGTCCAAATGAAAATTCTGTTGTTGGCGACAGACAAATAATTGGCGGAGAACTAAGATATGTTGCCGTTTCTCTTGGAGGGGCGATCCCGCTTGAGGAAAACATTTTGCCAAACAATTCAAGTTATCGTGTTGAATATTCATATTTTGAAGTTGACTCAATGCCAGAATATGCTCTCTCAAGTTATGATTATCCAAACCTGGTTGCTTCAACATCTGTTGGGGTGTTGGATTATTCTCAACTTTTGGGATACAAAAAAATTGTTGCGCTAAAACAAGGATATACGGTTATTCGCGCAAAATATATTCCAATTGGGATAGAAAACAATCAATCGGCTGAACTTGAACCAATTTACAAATATTTTGTTGTTCAAGCCTACAAACCAATTCGCACAATTGTTATGTCTTCTAATTATGCAACTCTTTATTCTTTGAAAAGTGTTGGTGTTTTTAACAAACATCAGACAATGACAAAAATTCAGCTTTCAGTTTATCCAAATGATGCAACATATGCAAATAGCATTGTGTGGGATTATGACAACAGTGGCGAATATTTTGTTTTTGACGAAGAAAATTTGACGGTTTCCGCAATCAAACGCTACGCTGGAACAATTTCAATTGTTGCGACCATAAAAGAACTCAACAGAACCTACACACAAACTCTTTCAATCACAATTCTTGATGCGAAAATGGTTAGCGATATTAGTGTTGTTGGAATTGGCGACAGCATTTATATTGAGAATGTTGACGAGACAACAAAAACATTTAACATCAATGCGGTTGCATTCCCAAATGACGCTTATAACACAAAACTCAGATATGATTTTGTTGATCAATCTGGAAATGTTTTTGGTGACATAAAAATTTCAAATGATGGTATTATGACTATTCCTGCGGGCATTGGTCTTAGTGGATATGTTAGAATTGCAGCAGAAGATTGTTTCCAAGAGAATTCGTCAACTGGAGAATATCAACCAGTTGGCGTTGAGGGTAAAAATATTATTCTTATTCCAACTCTTATTGCAAACGGAACAAGCAAAGAAACTGCAATCAGCATTAATTCAAAAGAAGAATTGCAGAAAATTGACACAAAAAAGCACTATAAAATTCAAAAAAATCTTGATGTGAGCGGAATTAGCTTTGAAAATTTTTCGGGTGGGCTTTATGGCTACGATTCTGAAAGCAGAGTTGTTCTCAGTGGTTTTGATAGAACATTTATTCAAACCCTTGCAAAAACTGGACGCGTTGAAGACTTGCAAATTGCTGGTGACATCAAGTTATTTGGTGAAAATGGCGTTTTGGTTGGCAAAAATGAAGGCTTTATCAACAATGTTATTGCAACTGGCAATTGGAGTGGAGCGCTTGGGCTTGTTGGTGTTAATGCTGGAAGAATTTTCAACACCAAAAGTGAAGTTGTTTTTGATGGTGAAAAATTCGGGGGGATTGCGCTTTCAAATCTTGGCGAAATTTACAATTGTTCGTTCATGGGCTCAATCACAGCATCAAATCAAGCAGCGGGAATTGTTGTTGTCAACAACGGGCGTCTTGAAGTATGCTCAACCCTTTTGATTGATGGGAGTTCAATAAAACTTGCATCGACTTTTGATTCGCAAGCAAGAATTGCTGGCGTTTGTGTTGAGAATTTGGAAGATGGGAAAATTTTGCGCTCTTATATTCATTCTTACAAAGTTGACGCGGCATTCGCTGACTCAGATTTTTCACATGCTGGCGGATTTGTTCATACCAATTCAGGCGAAATCACAAAATCTTTTTCAGCCCTTCTTTATGCTGACTCGGTGACAGGATTTGTTTATGTGAACAATTCAAAAGCGAACATTGAAAATTGCTATTCAAATACAACATTTGCGAACTATAATTATGGCTTGATTTCAAAATGTTTTTCTGTTCTTGATGACGAAAGACTCAATGCTTCAACAAGTTGCTATTCAGGAGCAAACGCAACAGAAAAAACGGTTTCTGATTGGTTGAAAACTGATTGGGATATTTCTTGCACATATGAAAAAATAACCATATGGAAAATTTATCTTGATTCGCAAAATCCATATTTGAGAGAAATTTCTGCTGAAGTTAAGCCTGAAAGCATGATAATTTCAGTTAAAGATCCGCAAAATATAAATTCATACCTCAAACTTAATGATACACAAGTTTTGCTCTATCGTTATGAATCCAAAGTTTCACCTTTGACGACTGCTGAAAAGGCAAAATTAGATCAGTATAACAGCATCTCAATATATGATTTATTATCTTTTGAGATTTTGCCATATAACGCAAGTTCGTCTCCAGACATGTTCAAATATTCACTCACAGATGGAACGGCGGTTTCAATGAGTGGACTAAATATCAATGTTTTGGGACTTGGAAAACAGACGCTCACAATAACTTCCAAACTCAATCCTGAACTTTCGTTCACGCTTGACATTTATACAAGTTATCCGATCAGAGATTTTAACATCTATGCATCTTCTTCAAGCCTTGATCCAAGCGGCACCTTGTCTGATGGTTCTGTGATTTATCTTAAACGAACATATACTCAAGCACTTTATTCAAAAGTATCTTCATCATTAGTGCTTGTCGACAGAGATATTGAATTTAAAACACATGATATGAAAATTAATTATGCCAATGAGATTGATTCAAAACCTTTGGGACTTTATCTTTTGATGTTCGACAGCAAACAAACAATTGACGAATTTGTTTGCTCATTGACTTTTGCAGATATTGCTTTGTATGGGGAGTTTGAAGAAATAAAATCAACACTTCCAAACTTCTTTACAAGAACATTCAAGGTTGTTGTTTATAATGGTGCTGAAAGTTTGTCGGTTTCTCAAAATAGTTTTGAAATGGAACCAATTGACACAATTGAACTCAATGTTTCACTTGTCACTGATATTTCCAACAAAATTCTGTTTGGCGAATTTGGTGGGAAATCAATAAGTTATGAGATATATAATGAAGCTGGTGTGAATTATACCGACTCTTTTAACATTGATTATTCATTGATCAATCCAAAGATTAATGATGAAGAACAAAACAACGAAGAAACAATTTTTAGAACATTTGATATAAGACTTTCAATTCAACTCAGAGAGAGAACAACTCAAATTGGTGGAAATTATTATATCCGCATATATGCAAATGAAGAGGAATTTACAACATTTGGCATTGCACCAGTTGATGTTGCAATCAAACTTCTTCCTCAATCACTTCAAAGAATTGACTACTCGCACTATTATGCTTCTTCTTCAGTTGAAAAAGAAGGAGAAAAATCGTTCGAGGTCCTTCAATCAAATCCTTCTCCTTCAAATTCGTTGGCTCCAGGACAGGTTGGATTGTTAGAAGTCAACTTATTCCCAACTTATAGCGAAATTTCTCATGTTGAAATTGAATCAATCCCAAATCAAGATTACAAAGTCAAACTTCAACTTTATTCAAGATATGGCAACGACTTAAATCAATTTGTTATGGTTCAACAAAATGTTGATTACTCAAGAACTGAAAATGGAATAATTGTTGGCTATACAATGATTAACAACGGAACAGTTTATATAAAAACTCAAGTTGCTTCAGATATCCCAGAAGAACTTACATTTGAACTTGTTGTTCGTGCTTACAGATCAAAACAAGACCAAAACCCAATTGAGCAACACATTTTCCTTGCTGCAAAATTTATTCCAACCGCTCGCGTTGAGGTTGATGGTCAAAAAGATTACATCGTTATGGGTCGCGGAACAACAAAAGATATGACAATCACTGTTGTTGGTGAGGGTGATGTTGAAATCTACGCAAAAGACGGCGTGGATTCAGCAAACATTTATGAAAGAGCATATGTTGGTCAAAAAACATTGATCAACTCAACAAACCTTGGCTCGCAAAATCAATATACATACACCTGCCCAATTTTTGTTGGATCAAAATTTTCAAACAAAAATCAAGATATTGTCCGAATTGAGGTTGTTGTATCACGTGAAGTTAATGGTGTTCGCGAGAAAAAGACAACAACGCTTGTTGTTCGCGTTCTTGATTTTGTTGTAAACAAGGTTGTTCTCACGAATGGAACAAATAAATATAGTTCAAAAGTTAGCGTAAAAACCATATTTGATTTTTCTTATGACATAACAGAACCTCAAACATTCACACATGATGACGAAGATAAACAAGCAGTTGATGAATTGAAATCAACGATTGAGGCTTTCAAAAAAGGTCAATATTTCACCAACATTGCAAGCGAAACTTACTCATATGTAAAATCATTTATGTTTGTTGATTCATTTGGAGATTCTCACAGTGCTTCAACAAGCAAGGATGGATATGCAAATATTTATCAAAACAATGAATATCTCAAGTTTGAAGATATATTTAACGGTGATAAATATTTGCGAACCGTTGTTACGGGACTTAAGACTGGAACTCAAAAAATGAAATTTGAAGTTTCAGCATTCACAAACGACAACAGCAAAGAAATTTATTTAATTGAATACGAGTTTGATGTTGTTGTTACGAATTATTCAAACGAAGATAAGCCAATGCCAATTGGAAGTCTTGAAGATTTTAATGCAATCTTTGAGCAAAGTGATGCACAAGATTACATTCTCACAAGCGATATTGAAATCGGAGAACACACTCCTTATTCAGACACAACCAAAATCAGAAGTCTTGACGGAAACAATCACAAAATCACAATAAAATCGCTTAGTCTTGGCACAGACCAAACTTTGGAAGTCGCATTGTTTAATACAATCAACGAGACAACAACAATAAAAAATCTTATTGTTGATTATCAAATTGGTGAAATCAATGCAAATTCTTCTCAATATTCAAGCATTAGTGTTGCAGGACTTGCAATAAACAATCAGGGTATTGTCACAAACACTCACGTTTTGTCAATGAAAAATGTGCCAACTGCAACCACTGGTGGAATTCAAATTTCGAGTTCAGTTGCTGATACAACAGAAATCCAAATGGCTGGATTTGTTCTCAACAACTCTGGTTCAATCACAAATTCAAGGGTTGGCGACACAAGTGTCACAATCATTGACAAAGATGCAAAAAGACAAGAAAAGCCACTCAAAATCTTTGCTCTTGTCGGGCAAGATCAAATTGCTGGATTTGTTCTTAACAACACGGGAATTATTTCCGCTTCTTATGCAAAAAATATAACAATTGTAAATAATTCAAATTTTGAAACAAACAATCGAACCGCCGGATTTGTTCTCAACAATCAAACTGGTGCAAAAATAACAGGAAGTTATGTTCGTGGAGTTGAGGGGACAAGTAGCAACGAAGTCTATGTCGAAGGTCAAGGAATTGAATCTTCATTTGAAGTTGCGGGCTTTGTATATGACAATTTCTCTTATATATCAGACTGCTATAGTAATATAAAACTATATAAAGAAACTCCACTTGAGAATAGAAAAGGTGTGAGAAGTGCTGGTTTTGTGTATAGAAATGAAATTGGTGCTCAAATTGTTTCAAGCGTTTCATTGTCAAAAATTGTTGAAGACGACACAAGTCAAGAACAATTCTGTGGGGTTGATGCAGAAAATCAATCAAACAACTTTGGAACCATCATCTATTCCTATTACTATTCAAAACTTGGCAAATTGCAAAGCATTGCAGATGGGGCGGAGTTGTTGAATGCAAGTGCGGTGAAACTTGAAGATCACTACTATGGATATTCATTTACAACACTTGGCGCACGAGATGGAATGTGGTCAATGACATCGCGCGGACCTGAACTTGTTTCTGCAAACGACATTGCTTTGTCAAAAAGATATTTGATAAGCGCAGATGAAAACAACTATAACATCGCGTATGTTGCAGGTTATGAATATGGTTCAATAAACAACCCAGTGTTAATTCGTTCTGCACAAGAATTTAATGATGTGTTTGGATTAAGCAAAGAAGATTCAATCAAGGCAAATTTTGACGCTTCGACAAAACAGGCATTTGGAAATTACAGAATAATCAACGACATTGACCTATCAGATTTGTCACTTGGCGGAAGTGATACGACAACACTTTTGTCAACTGAATACACTTTTATGCGCAAAACAGATGAATTTGGTGCGGTCATTGGATATGGCATTCTTGAAGGAAACTCAATGACGATTTCAAATCTTGATTTTTCAATCACGGATACTGATCAAATATACTTCGGATTGTTTTCATCAATCAAAAATGGTGCGGTTGTGAAGAACCTTAACCTAACCGTAAAAGAGATATCTGCTTCAAGCGTAAATTGTGTTGGGGCACTTGCAGGATATGTTGAAAATTCAAAAATAATTAATGTTTCTGCTGAAATTGCACAAAGTCAGCAAATTGCACTCATTCAAGGGCGCAACATTGTCGGCGGTGTTGTCGGAGCGGTTGCTGGCACAAGTGAACTCAACAGCATATCTTCAAGCATTTCAGCGCACGCCACCTATATTGATAGCAAAACAACAAGCAAAGTAAATCAAAATACAGTCAACGAAGGCACTGCCGATGAAAAAACATATTTTGTCCAATCAGCAATTCCAACTCTTCCAACAGAGGGTGTTGGACTTAATTCAACAGTTTCAATTGCAGGCAGCGTTGCTGGGGCAATTTATGCAAAAGATATAAACAATGCATCAAATGTAAACTTGTCGACAATCATTAATGCACAAGTCCAGAAAATTAAAGCAAGTGGGAAATTTACAGTCAGCGCAAAGATTGCTGGCGGACTGGTTGGATATGTTGGGAAAACAACATATATTCATGACGCATGGCTTTCAATTGCTGACGGGCAAAATATCAACGCTCACAACTTTGGCGTTGCTGGTGGAGCGATTGGTTTTAGTTATGGAAAACTTTCACACATTCGAATTGAGCACAACGATGTTCAAAACTACACATCATCAGCAAACAATCTTCAAAGAGAAATTGAAGAAAATGTAAATAATTATTACGAAAACAAGTCAAATGAAAGAAAAACATATGAAAATATGTTCGTTTCAACAAATGTTGGTCAAACCATCGGCGGAATTGTTGGAGTTATGAATGGTGGTTATCTTGAAGACAGTTATACAAAACTTGATGTCATTTCAGATGCTGCATATAATCTCGGGGGCATTGCTGGAATTGTTAAAAACCAAAAATATGAGATAAGCAGAGTTTATACTTTCTCAAATGTTCAGTCGAAATCAAATGAAAACAATATTTTGGTTGGAGGACTCTTTGGTGCCGTTCTCTCATCGGGAGAGCTTGACACCGTTGTTGGCGTGAACTATCTCAACAAAAACTACACAACAGCAGAAAATGCAAAAGAGAAATTTGTTACATTTGAACCATTTGCTGGGGCTTGCACATACGTTCCAGCAATGAGCAATGTTTACACGCTTAATGCTGTTTATGGTGATGACAAACCGCTTGAAATGAAAGGTGCGAATATATCTTCAAGCAAAACCATCACAACATTGAGAACAAATCTAAAAGGATTGTTCCCAGCACGCACAAATGCTCGTCACGTCAATGAGGTGTTTGAAATCGAGGATTCGCACTTCAAAAATGCTTTCTGGGCAAGAAATGTTGATGAAGTTCTTCCACATCTCACATTTGGACTTGAAGAACAATATTACATTATTGATAAAATTGAAACAGCAAACGACATCAGAAAAATACTCAAAAATTCAAACAAGACTTTCTATATTGATGGTCTAGTTGATATGAGCGATGATGCAGTTGTTCGTGCTGTGAAACAAATTCGTGAAGGTGGAATTGTTTTCACAGGAAAACTTCTTGGAATCCCTGCTTCAATGAACCCAACATTTGCAGACGAAACCCCAACACTTGTTGGAATGCAAGAGTTGTTCTATCAAGCGGTTGGAGCAACATTCTCAGGTTTTAACATTGAAGACCCAAGGACAGCGACATCAACTCTCCCAACAGCAAATTACGGTTCTCTTGTTGGTGCTGCAAGAGATTGCACTTTCAGCAACATAAAGGTGTCTGGACCTGGGGAAAGTGGAAAATCAGCAATCTCTGCATACTTTGGCAACTCAATAGAAGGAGGAAATGCGGGTGGACTTGTTGGACTTTCAGAGGGAAAATCATCTTTTGAAGAAATCACGATTGAACGAATTATCATAAATCCAGGCGAAGAAGCGAATATTGGACTGATTGTTGGCCAGGTTGCAAAGTCGTCATTTGGTTCCACAATATTCAGAAATTGTTCAGTTATCCAATCTTCAATTTCAAAACAGGGCACTCCTCAAAACACAAACACAAATGTCGGAGGAATTGTTGGTCTTGCTGACGGGCTTGTTGTTGATAATTTGGCAGACACAGCCGAGTTTAGAGAAATTGTCATTGATGTTAATGCAACAAATGTTGGTGGACTCGTCGGATATTGTTCTGGGGCAATGAACATTTCTGCACCAATATCAATAATGCAAATCACTGCAAATAATGCAGAAAATGTTGGTGGCGTTGTTGGAACAGCGGGCACTCTCAACATGACAATTGGAGCTGATGTTATTCTCACATCAAACAATCCAACTGAAGAAAATTATGGCAAAATCAAAGCAACTGGAGAAACAGTCAACTTTGGCGGAGTTGTGGGTCAAGCAACAAGTGTTTCAATTTCTGCTGCAAACCAAACTCCAGTTAGATTCCAAACTAATGATATTAAAATTTCAGGTTCACCTGTTTATGCTGGCGGGCTTGTTGGTCTTGCTGGTGAACTCTCAATTTCAAATGTTCAAGTCAACACTCAAGGCAAAATCAAAAACAAGGTGATGACAATCACTTGTGCCGGAAATGTCACGGCTGGTGGTCTTGTTGGTGAGGCAGAAAGCGCAACTGTTTCAGATTGCTGGTCTGGAACAGATGTTGAAATCAATAAATCAACAACAAATTCAAACATCACTTTTGGTGGAATTGTTGGTAAAATTTCTGATGCTCAAAATGGAGTGATAGTTGATTCAAACATTTCATATGGACGCTTCTTCATTGCCTCAAACGATAATCCAACTTCAATCAATGCAGGCGGAATTGCTGGATCAATTCAAACAAGTGGCACAACAAAAATTATTGTTGTGACAAACAACAAAACACTCACAAGTCTTGAAATTCGTCGTCACGCAACCAGCAAAAATGCTCACAAGGTCAACGCTGTTGTTGGAAATCGTGATAGCAACAAAATTGGTGGCAGTGGCAATCTCTACACCTATCAACTCTCTCTTGCCGTTGAAAGCGATACTGAAAGCGATACGAATTTCGCAACAAACCGCAACACACTATCCGGAGTTGGTGTTTCTGATGCTAATAATGCTGAGCCGGGCTCAATTCTCAATCCAATCACAGTTAAAGACAATGACAGCATCGGCGCTGGCAAATATTATCAAATTAATCCAAATGATACGGATATAAAAACTTTGAATTTCTTGGATGAAAAATATGTTCTTGTTGGAAATGGCAAAACAATCAAACTTGCAAATTCTCACATTGACACGATTAATGCAAGGACGATCATTGCTGGACTCACAATTGAGGGTAAATTTGCTTATGATGTTTCTGCTTCGTCATCTTCAGGTGCAACAGTGACGATTAATGGCACAAAATACACCTATTCCGCAGAAGGACTCAAAACAGGTGAAACGACATATTCATTTGAAGATATAACGATCTTGGGGGGTTGGGCAGATATTAAAGAAGAAACCACAACATCTTACTACTATAAAAACGGAGAAACAAAAACATATATTGGAACTTTGCCAAGTGGCACAACAGAAATAAATGGCAACCAATATTATCTGATAAATCTCAATAATTCTGAATTTGTGATCAATGAAAGCAAAACTCAAATATCTCATCTCACAACCGAAACAAAAGATACACTTGATGGAGAATACCTTGCCGAAACAGCGTTTATCTATGCTATATCAGAGGACAGCACAATCACCGAAACAACCATTCTCACCGAAGTTGAAGAAAAAGGAGATGAACTATATGTTGGTGAGCAAAAAATAATTCAAAAAGAAGAGGAAATCCAAGAAGGTGAGACAACCAAAATAGAGGCGAATTATTATTTGGGTAACAAAAAAGTTTATTTGTATGATGCATTAAAAATTGATGATAAAATATATGTTATTGAAAATAACACTGAAGAGAATTCAAAATATATTACAATTGATGGAGAAAACAAAAAAATTGATTCTTCAACATCCTATGCCGTGGGAGAAAGTTGGAAGTTGGAGTCTGAACAAACAAGCAAAGCAACGCTTGACGGCCAAGAAATTAGTGAGACATCAGAAACAATAACAATAAACGGAATAGAATATGCAAAAGTAAATGTTGCAGGGCGTGATTATGTGAGAAACTCCGACAAAACTCAAGTCGCTCCAATTCAAAAACAGAAGGCAATCACAATTGGCGACAAAACATATATCTATCAAAATGGACAGTTCACGGATGTGACAGGTGGTGGAACATATTCAGTCACCGGTTCTGGAGCATATGAGCAAGCATCGGGCTTTGTTGCTTCAAACAATGGTTATATTTGTGGCGTTGTTGTCAAAAGCAATTATTATTCATCAGATTTTGGCGGTTTTGTGACAACAAACGACGGAACAATTCTCTATTCTTCAATGAATGGACAAGTCTATGCAACGAGTGGCAATGTTGCGGGCTTTGTTCTTGAAAACAACGGAATTGTTGACTATTGTCACTCAACCGGCGCAGTTCAAGGAAGTGCAACGAACTCTTATTCGTTTGGGAAAAACAATCCAACCGGGGCTCTCACAAATTCATACACCATTATGCTCAATGAAACAACAAACACAATTTCTCATTCAAGTCGTGCAGCAAGGAAGGCTGTAATCAAACCTAATTTTGATAAGGAATACGCTGACGGCGGCGGCTCGTCGAGTAGCGAAAGTTCGTCTGTGACTGTTCCTGAAAAATCAACTGAAGGGAAATATGTTTTTGCAAATAATGAAGGCAAAGCATTCTCAAATAACGAATATGACCCAGTCGCAACAGAAATTGATTGCGGACAAATAAAAGTTGATAACAAAGTTGTGATGAGCAATACATTGAAAGGTTGCTTCATCGATAAAAAGAATTCTCCAGTAGACGGCTTTTGGGCTGATCATTTGATTAAAGATGGCTTTAATTACGGCTACAAAACACTTTCAAGTGGTCCATTTGCAAATCTCTCTCATCTCACAATCAACACTGGCGACGGAACAACAGGCAATCCATATCTCATTGCAAACTCACGAATGTTGAGAAGCATAAACGAAACCTCATTGAGTGCAAAATATGAACTTGCAAACAACATTGATTTGCGTTTTAGTGGTTTTTCAACCTCAACATCACAATTCTCAAATCCAAATTGGAATATGATTGGATTGACAGACCCTTTTACTGGAGCGTTTGATGGCAACAACAAAATCATTTCAAATATCACATACACAAACTACTCTGGTGCAGTTTTGGGTGACGAAAACACGGAATTTTCTCCGGACTCAAAAGATGATAATAATACACCAACAAACGAGACAATTTTTGGTGGCTTGTTTGCGAAAACATCTGGTGCAAAAATAACCAATATCAAATTGACCTTGTCAAATATTAATATTGCTACAAAAATTAATGACAAAGATACACATGACGCATTTGCTGGAGCACTGATTGGATATGCAGAGAACTCAACAATTGAAAATGTTGTTGTTAGTGATCCAGAAGTAAAGGCTTATGGGAATAATAGAATTTTTGTTGGAGCAATGATTGGTTATATTGATTGTGGAAGCAGTTCTTCAACCATCAATAATTGTTCAATTGAACAAGTTTACCAATCATCAAACAATTCATATGTGGCTTCTTATAATTATTATAGTTCGACCGAAAATGAAAGCGGCCATAGTAAACTTTGGGTTGGATTTGGCAGCGAAGACAATGCCAAAAAACATTTGAGTGCAGCGGGTCAAATTGTTGGTGTTGTTGAGGGAGAGAAAAAGTTCACATTCTCAGGCAATTCTTCAACCATAAAAACATCTTCTCATGTTGCAAACGTTCATGTTCTAAACACAAACACGACAGATATGTTATCAAATGCACTGTTGGACGTAAATGATTTTGCTCCAGCAGAATTCAATTGTGACGCTGCAAATAGTAATAATGATCTTGGAGAGGGGCGAGATGAATATATTCACCTTTCATCATCTGATTCAGTTTATAAATATTCTTCTTATAAAAACAAACAGGATAATATGTATAATAAATTAAACAATAATTATTCTGAATTTTCTTGTCAAAAGTTTACCTATCGTTTGTCAACAGAAGCGATTTTAAACTGCACATATAAAGAAAATACAGCCAACGTTAACGGGGAGACAAGAACAACAAGATTGCATGTTAGATATTATAGAGGGATATGGTTTGATTATGAAATTTCAGAGCCCGAAAACTGGAAAGGAACGTGGAAACTTCAGCAAATAAATGGTAAAACAGAGTTAAATAATAGAGTATATGCAGATAACAATGGGGATAAAAAATATATTAAATGTGAGGCAGCAAAAGAATATGGTGAGAGATATTTGATTGTATATGCTATTAATAACGGTAAGCACGTTTTGGGAATCCCTGCTTCATATCTCAAGCCAACCATTCAAGATTTTGATGGCAAGGAATTGAGCGGCTATACATTATATATTGAACACCATTACCATAAAAAAGCAGCAAAGGGTAGAAATTTGATTGAAATTGTTAAATATAATGATTCAATTATTTGGCAGAAATCACTCAAAGGATAATAAAGAAATTAGAATGATATCGGAGAAAACATGAAAAAGAAGATTTGGTCGGTTTTAATTTTGTTGATGGCGTTGGTCTCATGCGCGGGGATATTCTCCGCGTGTGGGAAGTCACGGCAAGATTTGAGTCTTGAAAGCGAAACCAAGAGCATAAATTTGGTGCTGGGGGACGAAAATCAAGAAACGGCAGATATTGAGGTGAACATCGTTGGAAAAGACGATGGAATTTCTGGTGTTGTTGGTTTTGAAATTGTTGGCGAGTGTGCCAAAGTTGAAAGTGTTTCGACAAAATCCACAAGCAGCAAAGCAAGTTGTGTTGTGCGTGCAGTTCGGAGCGGAAAATCAATTTTGCGTGCAACTCTTTATGACGGTGGCGCAAGTCTTGAAATTCCAATTGAAGTCGAACAAAGGGTTGTTTCAATGACTGCAAAGTCAGACACAAAGCCATATGTTGTTAAAGGTGCAGGAAAAGTTGTTTTTGATGCAGAAAAACTGATTAATTTTTATCCAATTTCCACAACACAAAGAAATGTTTATTTTATGGTTGGTGGAGAGATATCCGATGGTTTTGAAGCACCTTTGCAAGATGAAAGACAAAGCGTTGAAGTTTTTGCAATAAATTCAGCAAACGAAAACATTCGCACACAATTTACACTCCGACTTGTTGACCCAATTTCTGAAATTGCTTCAAAAGTTGATGGGGTTGAAGGGAATAATGTTGTTTTGGCGACAAATTCAGCAACAAAAAACACTTCAAGAGTTGACATTGTTGTGAAAAGTGCTGAAAAAGAAATTACATGCTTGAATGGATATCATTTGGGTGATGACTATAACATTCGCATGACGAACCATGCTCATGCGGGTGGCGTTCACACTTTCACTTTTGAGATTTCAGGTATTGCTGGTGACACAACAGATGAATATGTGTTTAAATTTGGCATTGGCGAAGAGTTTGATTATTATGAAACATATTCAGTTGATATTTCAACTGTTGTTGTTGCGAAAAAGATTGCAATTGGCCTTGAAACAGAGAACTATTCAACACTTCGCGTGTTCAACTATAATTCAACAAATTCAAAAGGAACAACTTTGAATTTTTCAGTGCTTCCAAACAATGTTCAAACCTCACAACGTGCGGGCACTATTTTATATGATAATAATTATATTACTATATATAATAATACTA
>ULVD01029528.1_pt1 | contig 15778 bp, 9 predicted proteins | sample 1959101 | NCBI WGS metagenome assembly ULVD01 (sample SAMEA4835777, study PRJEB28245) | human gut metagenome | biome: gut microbiome; material: fecal sample | place: Denmark | collected 2008
TCAGCAACATAAGAAACGGCGTTGGCGAATCATGGGATTTGTGGAAAAACATTGCCAAACAAGCCAAAAACGGCGAATTCGGCAACCCGGACACATTCTGCAGCGACTACGAAGCAACCAACTGGATGAGCGCGACGGTGGCAACGTCCAACGAAGAAATTATCAAATACATCATGAACGTTTGCAAGCGCGACCCGAGAAGCGGCAAAGTTACCACCGGCGGCATTGTGACGGTAAAGGACAGCACGGACAACTGGTATTTGTCCTGGACAATCAACCGTCAGCCGCAATTTAAGGCGCAGGACAAAAACACCGTGCTTGTGTGGGTGTACTCACTTAACACAAACCGCCCCGGCAACTACGTCAAGAAGGCAATGCGCAACTGCACGGGCGAAGAAGTTTGCCGCGAATGGCTGTACCACCTTGGCGTGCCGACAAACAAAATCAACGCCCTTGCCAAGGACGCATGCAACACCACCACTTGCTTTATGCCTTACATCAACGCGTTTTTCCAACCGCGCAAAAACAGCGACAGACCGCTTGTTGTACCGCAAGGCGCAGTAAACTTTGCATTCATCGGTCAGTTTGCAGAAACGCCGCGCGACACCATCTTTACAACGGAATACTCGATGCGTACGGGCATGGAAGCCGTGTACACGTTGCTTAACGTTGACAGAGGCGTGCCTGAAGTCTGGGGTAGTTGCTACGACGTAAGAGAGCTGCTTCGCGCATGTTACTACGCACTGGACAAGAAGTCGCTTGACCAGGTTAAGATGAACTTCTTTGAACGCCGCGCCCTCAAAATGGTACTGAAAAAGACAAAAGGAACGGATATCGAAATACTGCTTAAAAACAGCGGACTTGTGAAGTAACGCAAGCGGTAACAATACGCAAAAATTAAGGTCTTTGGCACTACGCCAAAGACCTTTTTTGTTACGAAAACTTAATACGTATTGATTTTTTATGGACGATTGCCACTTCGTTTGCAACGTTTAAGCAGTACCTGCGCTTCACTTGCAATCCCGTCGCCATGACCCAGCGCACCGAGTTTTTCAGAGGTAGTAGCCGACACGCTGACAGCGTTTTCCGCCACGTTAAGCACGGCGGCAAGAGCCTTTTTCATATTGTCGATATGCGGCGCGATTTTCGGTGCTTCGCACACGATTACTACGGAACAGTTGACAACTTCAAAGCCGTCTTTTGCAGCAACGTCAACACAAGTACGAAGTAAATCCATGCTGTTTGCGCCGAGATATCTGTCGTCGTCCACGGGGAAAAGATGCCCGATGTCGCGTTTGTTTGCCGCGCTAAGCACCGCGTCGCAGATTGCATGACATACCACGTCCGCGTCGCTGTGACCGACAAGAGATTTGTTAAACGGAATATCAACGCCGCCCAGACGAACGCCGTTACCCGCGCCGAAAGCATGCACGTCAAATCCTGCCCCTGTGCGGAAGTCCGGCAAATCGCCGTCGTAAGTTATTTTTTTGTTGCTTGTTTCGCCGTCGACAAAGTGAACGTCGCCGTATTTTGCAAAGTAAAGCGTGCTTTCGTCGGTAAAACTTTCGCCTATTGCATCGAAAAACGCAGCCGTAAGTTTAGCAAAATCAAAAATCTGAGGAGTCTGCACGGCAAGCAAATTTTCCCTACGTATTGTCTTTTTGCTTACATCGTCAACGTACCACACCGTATCCGTTACAGGCGTTGCAGGCACCGCACTGCCGAACCGTTCCGCTTCGGCAAACAGTCGTTCGACAAGGGCGCGGCTGACAAAAGGTCTTGCCCCGTCATGTACGGCAACAACGTCGCAACCGTTGCTTACGGCGTTAAGTCCGTTAAGTACCGATTGCGTGCGGGTGTCACCACCCTCGGCAAAAATCGTGCCGTCGACGTGCGCGCCGACAACTACTATTTCGTCGGCAATTCCGCGAAAAGCGTCTACCGCGGCGGTCAGCACGGTGCCGTCAAACAGTGGCTCGGCAAGTTTGTTTGTGCCGTACCGCAAGGAAACGCCGCCGGCTACAATAACCGCGCTACGCATTGTCCACCATTATTTCGTACATGCTGTCCGCCTCGTCCTTTTTGACCGTTTCGCGCAAATCCTTGACGCGGAATGTCAACGCACCGCCTGCGAAGTGTACGCATACGATGTCGCCGATTTTAAGTTGACAACCGGGCTTTGCGGGGCGACCGTTTACGTCAATCTTACCGCCGTTGCATGCTTCCTGCGCCACCGTGCGGCGTTTAAGTATTCTGGATACTTTCAAAAATTTGTCCAATCTCATTTTTTCACCCGTCGCTTTGCGCGACAAATTTTTTTATCGGCGTCGTTCAACGCGCAATCAACCGCCGTTCCACTTGCAAAAATCACCGATGACAGGCAAATCACTCCTGTTTGCAAGCCGACAAGCATTTTGTTTATTATATCATTTATCTGCCCGATTTACAAGCGGTTGTAAATACCGACGAAAAATTTTGTAAAGCCTCCCCGAATATGTCTCATTAGCGCAGTCGAAGTTTTCTCCACTGAAATGGGGAGGGCTGACTCTCAAACGACAAAGTTAAACCACTACACTTTACAACATGACATATTAAAAACTTTAGGGTTAATGTAGCTATCACTAATAATTTTACTGGCATAACGGCGGCCGATTATACGTTAAACCCCACCTACCCTGCAAACAGCAAAAAAGGTGCGGACTTCGTAGTGTCCGCACCGTTAATTATTTGTTTTTACAGCCGCCTGTTTTCAGGCAGACCATCGCATAATGTCAGCGTTGCACACGACCGCTTGCGTCGCCGCCGGCCAGAGTTTGTACTTCCTTGACGGAAACCATATTGTAGTCACCCTCGATGCTGTGTTTCAGCGCGCTTGCCGCCACGGCAAACTCGATTGCTTGTTGAGGATCGTAACTATTGCTCATAGCGTAAATCAGTCCACCGCCGAAACTGTCGCCGCCGCCGACGCGGTCAACGATGCGCAACGCGTACTTCTTGCTGAAATAAGCCTCGCCGCCCGTGTACAGCATGCCCGACCAGTTGTTGTCGCTTGCCGAAATGCTTTCGCGAAGAGTGATTGCCACTGCCCTGAAACCGAACTTGTCCGTCAGTTGTTTTGCGACGGAAACATAGCCTTCGCGGTTGAGTTTGCCCGTAGTAATGTCGGTGTCGGTTGCTTCGATGCCGAACACATCCTTTGCATCCTCTTCGTTGGCAATGCACACGTCAACATATTTACAAATCTCGCTCATGGTTGTACAGGCTTGCTCTTTCGTCCACAACTTCTTGCGGAAGTTAAGGTCGCAAGACACCGTAATGCCCATACTATGTGCCGCTTTGACTGCTTTAAGCGTTATTTCTGCGACGTTTTTGCTGAGTGCAGGCGTAATGCCGGTAAAGTGGAACCACGTTGCGCCCTTCAGAATCTTGTTCCAGTTGAAGTCGCCTTTTCCTGCCATTGCAATTGCGCTGCAGGCGCGGTCGTAGATAACTTTGCTGGGGCGTTGACTTGCACCCTTTTCGCAATAGTAGATACCTACACGCTCACCGCCGCGCACGATAAGGCTTGTATCCACGCCGAATTTGCGCAAGCTGTTGACGGCGGCTTGTCCTATTTCGTGTTCCGGCAGCTTGCTTACAAACGCCACAGGCACGCCGTAATTTGCCAAAGACACGGCAACGTTGGCTTCGGCACCGCCGAATGTTGCTTCCAGATTGTCCGACTGCACAAAACGCAAATATCCCTGCGGTGCAAGTCTAAGCATCAATTCACCAAATGTAATTACTTTCATGATTTTTTTCCTTATTTTTATTTCGTTCGGGCAATAATATTGATTTCATTTGTAGGATTGTGTACATCGAACGAAAAACGCCCTGATGGCTCCCTCCAGTCGGAGCAATACAATCGACTTAAATGAACTTTCCCAGCCGCGCCCTCCTTCCGAGGTTTTCTTGTCGATGCACACAAACCCTGCCACGTCGGTTTCGCCCGAACATCAAGTCGACTTTTTCGTGCAAAAACAATCTACCCTCACGGGACGGCGTTAGTTTGGTCAAGCGGTCAAAAACGTTGCAATATACGTTAACTATTTGCAACTATCTACAATTTCACAAATCTTTTGACAATTTTCAACTATATTGCCTTTCATCATAAACGACCCACCTACGGCGTAGATTTTGTCAAAAGAAAGAAACTCTTCCAGGTTGTCGAGATTTACGCCGCCCGTAGGAATAAACTTGACTTGGGGGAACGGTCCCGACAACGCTTTGAGTGCTTTTAAGCCGCCATACACGCCGGCAGGGAAAAACTTGATTATGTCAATGCCCAGTTCCAACGCCTGCATAATCTCCGTAGGGGTTACACAACCGGGGTAATAGGGCAACTTGTTGACCTTGCAAACGTTTGCCACACCCTGACTGAGCCCGGGTGACACGATAAACTTCGCGCCTGCTTCCACCGCCTCTTCGGCTTGTTCGGCATTGATTACCGTGCCTGCGCCGATGTTCATGTCGGGAAACAGTTTTACGCCCAACGCAATTGCTTCCTTGGCGCACGCCGTGCGGAAAGTAATTTCCGCCGTATTGATACCGCCGTCGCGAAGTGCCTTCAGCGTAGGCTCGGTATCCTGCAAATCCTTGATTACAACTACAGGTATTACTCTGTCCATAGTAAAATCTCCGTCAACTTTGTAAGTAAGGCAAACACAGTGCGTTGCTTTGCGGAATGCTTCAAAGGCGTAACGACAACGTTTCCGCAACAACCGGGCGACGCCGGCGCAGCCTTGTTTGAAGCCGCTTCGCCGCCGATTTTTGTCGCATTTCAACGTCGCAGACGACTGCTTTGTCAGTCAAAATATCGCCCGTTTACCAAACATCCGAACATCGACAAACACTACTGCATTTTACCGAAAGTATTATACCACCGCCGTCGCTGTCGTTCAATTGCAAAACTTATTGAATTAGTTTGCATTTCTTCTACAATACGCTTGAAAAAAATGCGAAAGACAGATATAATCGAAGTATGTTTAATTTTCTTTACAAAAACATCGACTTTGCCCACAAACTCGGCACGGCAAGCGAGCCAACCGACAACTACAACAAACACCTGCACACCGTTAACGAGATACTGTTTCTGGTCAAAGGAAACGTACGTTACAACGTGGAGTCCGAGTCGCGTTTTTTAAGCGAAGGCGACCTTATTCTTATACGCCCGGGCAAATATCATTTCGGCGAAGTTTACAAGGAAAAACAGTACGAACGCTACGTGCTGAAATTTCCCGATTCCGTCCTGCCACCCTACCTTGCCGAACGTTTGCAAAGTCTCAATGCTTTTTTCGGCGACGCAAAAAAGTACGCGCTGATGTTCAACCAGTTAGACTCGTATTACGACAACTTTTCGCCCGAAGAAACCTACACGTTGTTTGTCTGCGAGTTGACAAAACTACTTATCATGATGTGCCGCGAAAATGTCGTGGCAACCACCGCTTCGGACAACTTCATTGCACGACTTACCGACTACATCGACGCACACGTGCGACAATCTGTTTCGCTTGAGTCACTGAGCCGCGAATTCAACTTTTCAAAGTCTTACATTTCCAACGAATTTAAGCGCACGATGAAAATACCCGTAATGCAGTATGTGCGATACAAAAAAATAATTGCCGCACACCAGATGATACTTGCAGGCGAAAAAAAATCCGCCGTCGCGGAGATGTTCGACTTCAAAGACTACTCTACTTTTTACCGCTCGTACGTGAAGATTATCGGACACGCCCCCGGCAGCATCGAAAAGGACTGAATTTTCAAATAAAATTCTGCTTTTGACATGGATTAAGCCGGATGTCGCCGGGATAGTTTGTCACAACTTTTCAAAAATAAGATTTGGCATATTAAAACAAGAAACACCTTTACACAGCAAAAAGCACCGCGAACGATATCACGGTGTTTTTACTTTATTACTCAAAATATATTTTTGTAAATTGTCTTATAGCGACTACGAATATGTCATGTCGGACAAATCCGAAAGCTCAATTGATTGTTACTTCTTGTCAACAACAATTTTCACAACAACTATCAGACAGGCAATTAAATCATGTCAACGGTGACAGTCATGTTGCCGCCCTTATTACAAACATTTTAACCACAAATAATTGAAAAAAGGTTGAAACACATTTTGTCCGACATCATCTTAGACAAAAATTTCAAATATCACTGATTTTGGATTAAAAATTCTGCCCATTAAAATATCACTGCACCACAAATTTTTGTGAGGGCGCAGATTGGTGCAGATTGGCACAGCAGGGACGGCTGCGCGAAAGGAGTGTACAAAGATGTACATGACTTGAGCGCAACCGTTCACGCAGTGACAAGATGTGCTAATATGCGCCCTCACAACCTAAAATGTGGCGGGCAACATAAATACCACTCGCCGACGCATGCGACAAACTGTGCGTAACGCCGCTACCGTCGCCAATCATATACAAGCCCTTGTGCTTGGTTTGCAGGTCATTGTCGATGTCAACCTGCATGTTGTAAAACTTAACTTCCACGCCGTACAGCAGGGTGTCGTCGTTGGCTGTACCTGGAGCGATTTTGTCAAGGGCGTAAATCATTTCGATAATTCCGTCCAGAATGCGCTTGGGCAAGGCAAGGCTCAGGTCACCGGGGGTTGCCTTCAGCGTAGGTACCACATTACCCTCTTCAATGCGCTTAGGTGTACTGCGGCGACCGCGAATAAGGTCACCAAAGCGTTGCACCAGCACACCGCCGCCAAGCATGTTGGACAAGCGCGCAATGCTTTCGCCGTAACCGTTGCTGTCCTTGAACGGCTCGCTGAATTCCTTGGCGACAAGCAACGCGAAGTTGGTGTTGTCGGTGCGTTTGCCGTCGTCGCTGAAACTGTGTCCGTTGACGGTAACAATGCCGTTTGTGTTTTCCGTGACGACAATTCCGCGCGGATTCATGCAAAACGTGCGCACGTTGTCCTCAAATTTTTCGGTACGGTACACGATTTTGCTTTCGTACAGTTCGTCCGTCAGGTGCGAGAAAATTTCCTGACGAAGTTCCACGCGCACGCCGATATCAACACGGTTGGACTTGGTACCGATGCCCAGTTTTTCGCAAACGTGTTCCATCCATTTGCTGCCGCTGCGACCTACGGAAACAATACACTTGTCGCAGACGTAACTTTGTTTGGCTGTGGCAACGATGTACTTGTCGCCGTCCTTGTCGATGTCCGTCACGGGCGTGTCGAAGAAGAAATCAACTTTGTCCTTGAGGTAATTGTACAAGTTTTCAAGCACTATGTAGTTGACGTCGGTGCCGAGATGGCGCACTTCGGCATTTAACAGGTTAAGTTTGTTTTGCATGCAGATTTTTGCGAAACGAGTGCCTGCCGTGCTGTACATTTTTGTATGCTCGCCGCCGAAACGCATGTTGATGTTGTCTACGTAGCGCATAAGTTCCGTCGCGCGGTCTTTGCCGATGTAGCGATACAGACTGCCGCCGAAATCGTTGGTGATGTTGTATTTGCCGTCGGAAAACGCGCCTGCACCGCCGAAACCCGACATTATGGAACAGGTCGGACAACCGATACAATTTTTGATGCGAACGCCGTCTATCGGGCACCTGCGCTTTGCAAGCTCGTGACCGCTGTCGAATACGGCAATGGATTTGCCGCTTGTTGCCAGTTCATATGCGGCGTAAATTCCGCCGGGACCTGCCCCGACGATGATGATGTCGTACTGTTTCATAATTACCTCCGAGTGTGAGTGAAATACACTTTTAATTTTCGTTAGCGCCGCGCATGGAGCGGCAAGTTGATTATCGGATACGTTTACAGGCAGTCTGCCCGACCAAACGCACCGTTTTGACTTACAAGTCACTTTAACAACTTTCGTTTTGACTTTTTTACAACCTTAAATGTAGACGTATGCTAATTTCACCATCAGTCCGATTTTACGGCGTAGATGAAAAGTATCATAACAAAATATCGCAAACCAGTCTATCCTGCGCCGCAGATAGGTGCAGAGGGCGGCAACAGTTGACACCACACGATAGGAACGGACTGCCGTCGGCTGTAATAAAGACGTAATAATAGTCGCCCCACCGGCGAGGTGCGTAGTCATTAGATGTGCTTATATACGCCGTAAAATCACGTAGCCCATGGGCGACAAAATGCACCTGTCCTTGTACTCGCGCCCTGTCAGCAAATCCCGATAGGTGTCGGGTAATGTCAGTTCGTAGTCCACCGAGCCGCGGTTTACGGCTACAACCGCTTCCGTGCCCGAGGCAGCGTCGTTGCGACGGAAAGCATATACTCCCTTTTCCGCAGCAAGTTCCGAAAAGTCACCGTCGCTGAACACAGGCAAACTGCGTATTTCGCCAAGCCTGCGGTAGAAGTCCAGCAGCAGTTTGTTTTCCTTGCCCCATGGGTAACAACCGCGACAGAATGGGTCTTTGTACCCTTCCATGCCCACTTCGTCCCCGTAATACACGCACGGAAAGCCGAAAAATGTGTACTGCAACACGGCAGCCGTTTTGAGCATTTTGCAACCGTGGCGATACTCGTCGTCGGTAAGTTTGACCAGCGACATCGCTTCTTTGCCGACGTTGTCCATGTTTTTGCCGGCAAGATTGGTAAGAATACGGACGGTGTCGTGCGTACCCAGAATGTTCATAAGGTTGTTGCGCACAAAGGGCGGATAGTTGTTGACCAGGTCGAACACAGTGCGCGACAGCGATTGTTCGTTACCGCTGCGCACAAAGTCGATAATGCCGTTCATAAGCGGGTAGTTCATTACCGAATCCAGCTGACTGCCGTCCAGGTAATGGCGGCGCACGCCGTAGTCGATTTTGTTGCTGGCGTCCTCCCACACTTCACCGATGATTGCCGCCTGCGGATTTTCCTTTTTTGCCGCGGCGACAATTTTGTCAAGCATACAGTCATCGATTTCGTCCACAACGTCAAGCCGCCAACCGCTTGCACCGCGTGCAATCCAGCGACGAACAATGCCGTTTTTGTCCGTAAAGTACTTTTGTGCACTTTTGCTGCGGGCGTTGATGCGCGGCAACGTGCGGAAATTCCACCAACACTCGTAACTGCCGTCGGGACGGAAGTTGAACCAGTCGCGGTACGGACTTTTCGGGTCGCGATACGCGCCTTGGTCGCCGTACTTACCCTCGCGGTTGAAATACTTGCTACTGCTTCCGACGTGGTTGAACACGCCGTCAAGGATTACATGTATGCCCAGATTGTGAGCCTCGGCGCAAAGCCGTTCGAAGTCCTGCTGTGTGCCGAACATGGGGTCGATTGTTTCGTAATCCTCGGTGTCGTACTTGTGGTTGCTGTACGCCTTGAATATGGGGTTAAGATAGATTGTGGATACGTTGAGGCTGCGAAGGTACGGCAATTTGGAAATTACGCCTTCGAGATCGCCGCCGAAAAAGTCGCGGTTGAGCACCACACCGTCCTCGTCGCGAAAATAGGGTTGCTCGCCCCAATTGCGCATAATTTTGTCCTCGTTGGGGACGACTTTGCCGCTTGCGCAAAAACGATCGACAAAAATCTGATACATTACGCCCTTGTTGAGCCAGGTCGGCGTTTGGTAAATCTTTTTGTAGACGGACAGTTGGTAGGGGCGGACGTTGTCGTAAAACAGCGACGGGCGGCGATTTTCGCCCATGCCGATAAAGTGCTCGTAGGTTACGCCGTCCATAACAAAGTAGTAACGGTACAGACCTTTTTTCAGGGAGAGTTCCGCCACGTAGTTGTCAAAACCGTTGCCGCTTTCGTCGCGGTGCATAGGGTAGTCGCAGGTAAAACTGCCGTTGTCGTCGTACACGCGCATTGTGACGGAGGACGGATTGACTATTTGATTGATTTGCAGTCTTACGCCGAAAGGCCTATCTTCGGCAACTGCGCCGACGACGCTTTTGAAAAACGGGTCGATGGGGTTGTACTTAATGTAGGTCATAAATTTGATTTTTGAGCAATATGTCACTACAAGCATTTTGCAAGTTGTGGCAATTGTGTTTAGTGTGGCAACATTTCCTTATTTAGCAGGGGTTAGTCGAAATACGTCATACCGAGCGGAATAAAATAAGTCGAAACATTCCAATGGATATTACAAAATCAACGCCGAAGTACGTTAGTTGATGTATGGGGTCCTGCCGAGGAATTGCCAATATGGGAACGGCTGATGCCTCGCGCCGCTTCGCCCATTATTGCTTAGTGGTAGGTTGCCTTCCCAGCCGCAGGCTCGCGGTGATGTCCCTAATTGGCAACACCTCGCCACCCCTAATAGCATCTACTAACAATTTATAGTTTGTTTGCAAACTTCGGGTTGGTTGACTTCGGCTTAGCCAAACACGCATAAATTGGTTATTAACGGTCTGACAACACCATTATTGCTAAGTAATCTCGACTTATTACAATCACAGCCGGACGCACATACGATTACTAATTTGTTAAGCGACGTTCTGTCAATAGCAACATTACAATTGTAGTGTTGCTAAATCCGTACAACACCCTTTTGTTGCACGGCACCCGTCGGTCAATCAAGCGGTCAAAGGCACGTTTTCCACCTGCAGACAAGGATTTTATCGCCTGTTTTGTAAGCAATTTTCACATACGTATGCAAAAATCGTTTACGAACTCACGTATACACCGCATCTAACAAATTGGGGTGCAGGGCGACAAAAAAACATATGAGCGACGGCGAAGATTAGGTTAGTTCAACCGTTAATTAACCAAGGGCGGAGATGGGTGTGCATTGCCGCAAAAATTCACTTGAGCGACGGCGAGGATTGAGTTACACAGCCACAAGCCAACCAAGGGCGGAGATGGGTGTGCAGGGCGGCAACAGTTGGCTGCAACGCGAAGGAGCGTACAAAGACGTACGTGACTGAGCGGGGCTGACAAGCGTAGCCGCCATCCGCGCCCATATACGCCCTTGGTTAGTTCATGTGCCAAATCTTAGTCGCATACTCCCTCACCGCCCTGTCTGCCGAGAAACGTCCCGCTTCCGAGATATTTTTCAGTGACATACGGTTCCATTCGTCAACGTCGCGATACGCCTTGTCCATGCGGTCGGCTGTCGCCACGTAATCGGCGAAGTCGGCAAAGCACATGTAGGGGTCTGCCATTCCGTTGCTGCGAAGCAGGTAGTTGGACACACCCTCAAACGTTTCGCCTGCAAAGCCGTTGTTGAGTTCGTCCACCACTACGCGCAAGCGCGGATTTTTGAAATAGTAGTCCATGCTGTTGTAGCCTTTCGCCCATGTTTCGGCAACTTCGTCGGCATTCATACCGAAGATAAAGATGTTGTCGTCACCGACAGCCTGGTGCATTTCCACGTTCGCGCCGTCCTCGGTGCCAAGCGTAAGCGCACCGTTTATCATAAACTTCATGTTGCTTGTGCCGCTGGCTTCCTTGCCGGCAAGCGAAATCTGTTCCGACACTTCCGCCGCGGGGATAAGGTTTTCCGCCATGGTCACGCAGTAGTTTTCCATAAACACGACGTTGAGTTTTTTGCGGATTTCGGGGTGAGATTCCAGATCTTTCTGAATGAGACAGATAAGTTTGATTACTTCCTTTGCACGGTAGTAACTTGCCGCCGCCTTTGCGCCGAAAATAAATGTTTGCGGCGTTACGTCGAGGTTGGGGTTTTCCTTGAGGTCGTGATACATCGACACGATTTTGAGTACGTTAAGAAGTTGACGTTTGTACTCGTGCAGACGCTTTACCTGCACATCGAAACGCGTTTCGGGGTCGATTTTTACGCCGAGTTTCTTCATTGCGATGTCGGCAAAGCGTTTTTTGTTGGCAAGTTTGATGTCGGCCATGCGCTTGTGTACTTCCTTGTCGTCCACAAAGGCACCGAGTTTTGTAAGTTCCGACGCGTCGGACACAAAGCCGTCGCCGATAAGTTCCTTGATGAGCGCGGTAAGTTGCGGATTGGACTGACACAGCCATCTGCGGTGCGCAATACCGTTTGTTACGTTGGTAAATTTGCCTGGGTTAAGCGCGTAAAAGTTTTTGAACAGGTCTTTTTTGAGGATATCGCTGTGCAACGCGGACACACCGTTGACCATGTGCGAGCCGATGACGGACAAGTTTGCCATACGCACCTGACCGTACGCCACGATTGCCAGGTCGGAAACCTTTTTCCAGTCCTGCGTTTTGTCCCAGAATTCGCGGCAGGCACGCTCGTTGATTTCCACGACAATCTGGTAAATGCGCGGAAGCAACGACTTGAAGATGTATTCCGGCCAGCATTCCAACGCTTCTGCCATTACGGTGTGATTGGTGTACGCCGTAACTTCGGTGACAAGTTTCCACGCGTAATCCCAGGAAAGATGATACTCATCAATCATAATGCGCATAAGTTCCGCAACGGCAAGCGCAGGGTGCGTATCGTTGATGTGCACAGCTACCATTTTTGTAAAACTGTCAAAACTTCCGTAACGCTTGATGTGGTCGGAAACCACATTTTGCATTGCAGCCGACACAAGGAAATATTCCTGCTTAAGACGCAAAATTTTGCCTTCGTCGTGGTCGTCACTGGGGTACAGCACCTTGGTAATCATTTCTGCTTCGGCTTGCTCGTTCATGGCGCGCATGTATTCGCCCTGACCGAACGCATGGAAGTCAAACGGCTTGTTGGCGCGTGCCGACCACAGACGAAGTACACCCACGGCATTGGCGCGGAATCCGTCCACAACCATATCGTAGGGGAAGGCTTCCACTTCCCGGCAACCGACCTGCTGATACACAGGTCCGTTTTCCGTCCAGATTTCCTTCACTTCGCCGCCGAATCGCACAATCTGCGTCTTGTCGGGGCGTTCCTTAAGCCACACTTCGCCGCCGGGCAGCCAGTTGTCCGGAAGTTCCGTCTGCCAGCCGTCGACAATCTTTTGTTGGAAGAAGCCGTACTCGAAACGCAGCGAGTGCCCCATCACCGGGTAGTCTTCCTTGGCAAGGCAGTCGAGGTAGCACGCGGCAAGCCGTCCCAGCCCGCCGTTACCGAGCCCTGCATCGGGTTCGCACTCATACAGGTCGTTGATGTCCGTTTTGTAGTACTTTTTGAGTGTGTCGGCAAACAACGATTCCAGTTCCATGTTGAACAGGTTGTTTTTAAGGCTTCTGCCCATCAGAAATTCCATTGACAGGTAATGTACACGTTTACGTTCGCGCGCTTTGTGTTCGTGGTTGAACTCGGCGCGTTTTTCCAGCAGTATATCGCGCACGACGGAAGCAACACACTTGTACAGTTGGCGTTGCGTAAGTTCGCTTGCGTTTGAACCGAAGTTTTTGTTTGCGGCACCTTCGATAAGGTCTTTGATGCGAGTTTTTGTAAGATTGTTAGACATGTATTTCTCCAATATGGACGCGTTTTACGCGGCGACATTCATTTTTTTGCCGACTTTTTGCAAACTTTTCGGGCAACGATTTACCGAAAAATCGATAAACATCATATGTATTTTTCGTCGGTTTTGCAACGAAATTTTACATACGTATGTAAAATTTGACAACAGACAAGGCTTTTATGCAACTTAACCTGCCGCACAAATCAAACCTTTTTGTAGTACTGCACCGAAGAGGCAGGCATTACCACTTCGACATAACCGGCGTCCGAAGTAAGCGTTTCGGCAACGTCCACACCTCTGCCGCCGTACTTGAAGTCGTCGCTGTTAAGCACCAGTTCGTACTTGCCCTTGTCCACGTTAAAGCCGTAGTTGTGGTAGTCGTACTGACTGAAGTTGAGCACCACAAGCATTACGTTTCCTTTTTTGTCAAGGCGTTCAAACACAAGCACGTTGTCGGCGGCGCGGTCGGCAAGTATCCACTTGAAACCATCCCAACTCTGGTCCAACTGGTACAGCGGTTTGTATTTTTTGTAAGTCTTGTTAAGTTCCCTTACGAAGCGTTGATGAGCGTCGTGCTTGGGGTAGGTAAGCAACATCCAGTCAAGCTCTTTTGCCTCGCTCCACTCATTCCACTGGGCAAGTTCGCCTCCCATAAAGTTCAACTTTTTGCCTGGGTGAGCATACTGAAAACCGAGCAACGTCTTGAGTTGCGCAAACTTGGTGTCGTAGTCGCCAAACATCTTGTTGATAAGGCTGCCCTTAAGGTGTACAACCTCGTCGTGTGACAACGGCAAAATGTAATTTTCACTGTAAGCGTAGCACATGCCGAATGTAAGTTTGTTGTGATGGTCGGCGCGCCACAGTGTGTCGGTTTGCATATAACTGAGTACGTCGTTCATCCAGCCCATGTTCCACTTGTAGTTGAATCCAAGTCCTCCTACATAGGTCGGGTGCGTAACCTTTGGAAACGCCGTCGATTCTTCCGCCACAAACAGCGCGTACGGGCAAGTCTCAAACACACGACAGGACAGTTTTTTAAGGAAGTCTATGGCTTCCAGATTTTCCTTTCCTCCCCACTTGTTGGGTCGCCACTCGCCATCCTTGCGGTCGTAGTCGAGGTACAGCATACTTGCAACCGCGTCTACGCGAAGCCCGTCAAAGTGAAATTCCTTAAGCCAATACAGCGCGTTGCTTACAAGGAAACTTTGCACTTCGTAGCGGCTGTAATCAAACACGCGCGTGCCCCAGCCTTTGTGCTCTTTCTTAAATTCGTCGGCGGATTCGTAGCAACAGGTGCCGTCAAAATCTATCAGTCCCTGCGCGTCCTTGCAGAAGTGCGCCGGAACCCAGTCTAGAATTACGCCTATACCCGCGTGGTGAAAGGCATTGACAAGGTACCGCAAATCGTCGGGCGTGCCGTAACGGCTTGTCGGTGCGTAAAAGCCCGTCACCTGGTATCCCCAGGACGCGTCCAGCGGATGCTCGGCAAGCGGCATAAATTCCACATGTGTGTAGCCCATTTTTTTGACGTATGGCACAAGGTACTTTGCCAGGTCACGGTAACTGTACATATGCCCGTCGTAATGTCTGCGCCAACTGCCTGCATGCACTTCGTAAATGTTTATCGGGGCTTTGTATACGTCCTTTTTGCTTTGTTTTGCCGTCCAATCATCGTCCGTCCACACAAATTTTTCCGGCGGATCGTAAATCACGCTGGCTGTCTTGGGGCGAAGTTCGCAACAGGTGCCGTAAGGGTCGGCTTTGTACAGCACGTTGCCGCTTTGCGTAGTGATTGCGTACTTGTAGCAATCGCCGTGCTTGGCTTCAAGCGTAATCTCCCATATGCCGTCGTCCCGCACCATTGCGTCGTGGTTGACAAGCCAATTGTTGAAGTCGCCGATTACTGAAACGGCAACGGCGTTTGGTGCCCATACGGCAAAACGATAGGTGCCCTCGCCTGCGCGATGACAACCAAGCAGTTCGTATGCGTTTGTGGACTGTCCGTTGTAAAATTCGGTAAATTGTGACATGATTGCTTTTCCTTTTTTGTATGATTGCAGGAATTTTGCAGGAAAACCCCTTTTTGTAAAAAGTGGGTTTTCCCACACCCTTTCCCGAAAAACTTACACTATTTTTGTACAGACATTTTAGTTTTGTAGCACTTGCAACTCTGTGACACAACAACTAAAGTGCGTCCTGACAACTCTGCATTTAACAAACAAAGTATGTCTTTGACCATGAGGGGTGGGCGGTCGGGGTAGCGGTGCTGTGGGGGTATCACCAAAAGTGTTGACGTTGCAAGCGGCTATATATCTACCACCTGTAACTCAGCAATTGCAACAAATAATCGCAGACAAGCAGAACCCTTTCGGGGGATTGCCACGGCGCGACAAGAACAGTCGCTTCTCGC
>ULVD01020844.1_pt1 | contig 15700 bp, 13 predicted proteins | sample 1959101 | NCBI WGS metagenome assembly ULVD01 (sample SAMEA4835777, study PRJEB28245) | human gut metagenome | biome: gut microbiome; material: fecal sample | place: Denmark | collected 2008
TCCCGCACCAGCCTTGCCAGTGCCGACTGAATGACCGCCTCGTTTTCCGGGTCTGTGTAGGACGTCGCTTCGTCCAGAATGACGATAGGTGCATCCTTCAGCATGGCGCGGGCAATGGAGATGCGCTGCCGCTCGCCGCCGGACAGATGCCCGCCCGACGCGCCGCACACGGTCTGATAGCCGTTTTCAAGTCCCATGATAAACTCGTGGCAGCCGCATTTTTTCGCTGCGTCGATGACTTCCTCGTTGGTCGCGCCTTTTTTACCCATGCGGATGTTGTCCATGACAGAAAGGTCAAAAAGATAGTTGTCCTGCGACACATAGGCGATTCGCTTCGTACACTCGGCAAGGGGCAGGATGCGTAGATCCACGCCGCCCAGCTCGATCGCGCCGTCCTTCACATCCCAAAGAGAGGCGACGAGCCGGGCGATGGTGGACTTTCCGCTACCGGATGGCCCCACCAGTGCGTTGACAGTCCCCGGCTCGATGCGCAGGCTGATACCGTGCAGCACTTCCTTATCATGGTATGCGAAGCGAACATTTTTCAACTCGATGGAGTGATCGGCGGGCAGTTTTTCGGCTTTTTCCGGGCGATGCATATCCTCGCCGGACAGCACCTCCGCCACCTCGCCGACTATGGTTTTGACCTGTGCAATGTCGTCGGTGTAGGAGAAGGCGGTGATCAGCGGCTGCATAACGCCGAAGGACAGGACGATAACAGTCAAAAATGTCTCCGCCGAGAGCGTGCCATGCATATAGAGCAGACATCCCACCGGCAGGATGCCGAGAAGCGTTGAAGGGAGTATCGCCATTCCGGCTACCTGCCCGAAGAGGCTGCCCCGCATCCAGTCGATGAAGCAGTCCGCGCCTTCCTTTGCGGCGGAAACGAACTTTGCGTAGCTGGTCTTAGACTGCCCGAAGACCTTGATGACCTCAATGCCGCCGATGTATTCCACGGCGGTGTCGTTGAGCGCTTTTGTCGAGGTGACGGTGCGCTGAAATTTCTCATTGTATCCGCTGAACATGGACATAAAGCAGAGAATGCCGAGCGGTAGGACGATGAACATGGAAAGTCCCATGCGCCAGTCCAGGGTAAACAGCAACACAAGAACCGCCAGCGCGCCGACGATGTTGGCGGTCATTTCCGGTAGCAGATGAGCAAGGGTCGTTTCGATGGAATCGACCCGTTCGACGATGATGTTCTTATACGAGCCGGAGGAACGGTCAAGCACGGTGCCGAGCGGCAGTGTTGCCAGCTTGTCGAGCAGCCGTGTGCGGGTGTTGGCAAGCACACAAAATGTGGCATGGTGGGAAAGCGAAGTGGAGACGCTGTGCAGCACATAGCGCAGCACCCAGAAGCCCGCCATCCACGCGCAGAGCGTCAGGCAGTACGTCAGCTCCGCCGTGCCGCCGACCAACGCAGTAATAATTTGAATGATGATGAAGTACGGAATAAGCGAGCAGGCAACGCCGAGCAGCGCCGCAAAAATACTCAGGGCATATTCGCCCCGCCTGCCTTGTGCCAGCTCCATCAGCCACGAGGCGGCAGAACGCTTTTGTTCAGAGGTTTTGTTCATGGATAACTCCTCAGATATGTAATTACGCTGCAAGATGCTTCTTTACGATACGTCTGCCGATCATAGCACCGATAAATGCGGCAACTATCACGCCCGCAACCAGAGCGACCGACCACCACGACTGAAGAATTTCGGAGGCGGCGAGAATGTTGTCCTGGCGACCGTCGGATACTGCCTGGTCAGCCATGGCTTTGGCGGCGATGGCGTAGGGGATGATCGTGCTGCCGAAGGCGGCAAAGACCTGATTGATGATGTAGCTGACGGTCAGCGCCTTGCCGTTGCCGTAGCCCGTTTTCCACAAAATCAGCTCCGCGATGACGCCGGAGAGGATGAAGAGTATGATATACGGCAGATATCCGCCCATAATAGCGCGGACGATGCTGTAAATGAGAATTGCGCCGGGCTTTTTCACCTTTGTGCCGATGATAAAGTAGACTACGCCCTCAAGCAGAGCGAAGAAAACGGGCATGAGGATGATTGTAATCGGAGTCGCATACAAAAGCGAGCTGGCGAAGAAGATAACGACGTTGATGAGCGAAAGCAGGACAACGGTGATGATGTCCTTGATTTTCAGTTTGTTTGTAGTTGCGGTTTTCATGGGTAAAGACTCCTTTTATATACTGTATTTTTTATTTTGAAAGCCACGCGTGGCAGTTGTCACACAATAAGGCCGACGGCGACCGCCGCCGCAAGAAGGGCGCAGAACACAACGTCCCACACCGAGAAACGAAGCGAGATATAATTGCTCTTTCGTCGTCGTAGGTCTATGCCCCTTGTCTCGGCGGAAGCGGAAAGCGTTTCGGCAATGCGGATGACCCGCAGTGCCATGGGAACCGTGAGAATTTCGATGTAGGACGGAAGTGCCCGCAACTTTTGCCACGGCGTTACAAACGCACCGCGTGTGCGTATCGATTGCCGCAGCAGTTTCATGTCCCCCGACAGCACCGGAAAGAAGCGGAATATCACGGCGACTATCATAATGAAACGCTCCGGCAGGTGCAGATTGCGCAGTGCCGCCAATGTCCTACTCGCCTCGTTGCGCCCGATGAGCGTCCGCATGGAAATGCCGATGGCGATAATGCGCGGAAACAGCACCAGCATAAACGAGAATACAGTGTTCGGGAACAGTGCGTTTGCCGTCCACAGCAGCGCGAAGCTCGCACCGCCCGCGAGTGCCGTGCCGAGCCAACCGTCGACGGCTGTCAGAAGAATCAGCGCCGTATAAGCGGCATAGACGAGATGATTATCCGAGGTGGATATCACCACCAGCAAAGCGAGCCAGAGGATCAGCTTTGTCACAGGGTGAAACAGCTCCCGGTGCTTCTTTTTAGGTGGAATAGCGGCAGGATAAAAACGCTCCATATACTGCCGCACTGCTTGCAGTTCCCGCACCGACCGCACGGAAAATTCCGTTTCGGCGCGCCCATCTGCCAGCCCGATGCAGCGGTCGCAGGCACCTGCAATCAGCTCGAGGTCGTGCGTTATAATGAGGACGGTCTTTTCTTTGCTCATTTTGCGGATAAGCGCCGCGCATCGTGAAAGGCTTTCGGCATCCTGCCCCGCCGTCGGCTCGTCAAGCACGACGATAGGCTTGTCGGAAAGGTATGCCATCATCAGCGTCAGCTTCTGCATCTGCCCGCCGGACAGGGAAAACGGGTGGCGGTCACGACATTCCCACATGCCCATGTTTTTGAGGATTTCTTCCGTTCGCTTTTCAAATTCCGGCGTTATTGTATGCCCGTATTGCAGCTCGTGCAGAACGGAATTTGTGAAAAACTGAAACTCGGCTTCCTGCATGATGAACAGAACTTTCTTTTGGAGTTGTTTGGACTTTTGAGCCTTACCGAAAAGCGCAATTCTGCCGCCGGAAGGACGGTAAAGCCCCGCAATCACCTTACCTATCGTTGTTTTTCCACAGCCGTTGGCGCCCACTAACCCGACGATTTCATGCTCGCGGACGGAAAAGCTCATGCCGGAGAGAATGGCTCTATCTTTTCCACCGTATGTATAGCGCACATCCGAAACTGTAAGTGCCTGCGGCGCATCATGCGGCGGAGATGCTTTTTCCGGAACGGGAATATTCTCCTGATTAAGTGTGCGCAGACAGAGCGCACGCAGTTGCTCCTGTGAAAGTGTCTTTGCATCCCATGAAGTGTATTTATGTCTGATTTCACCGTCTGCCATGACCCAAAATTCGTCGGCAATGTCGGCAAGATAGTAGAGTCGGTGCTCACTGAGCAGCAGGGTTTTTCCCTGCCTTTTCAGGGCAAGCAGAATCTCCTTTAACTGCTGCGTGGCTGTAAAGTCCAGGTTTGCCGTCGGCTCGTCGAGAAGGAAAATGTCCGTATCCATTGCCCACGCCGAAAGAATGGAAATAAGTTGGCGCTCGCCGCTCGACAGCTCGTAAACATTGCGGCCCTTCAGGCGCTCGAGGTGAAAGACGCGAAACGCTTCATCCACTCTTTGCTGTATTTTCTCCTGCGACAGCCCGTGATTTTCCAGTCCGAAAGCCACTTCGTTTGAGCTGTTCACGGTGAAAAATTGGCTCCGCGGATCCTGAAACACCGATGCCGCAAGCTCGCCGATCTCGCCGATGCTGAGTCCGTCGGTGTCTTTGCCTGCAAGATGGCAAAAACCTTTTAACTCTCCCTCATAAAACTGCGGAATCAACCCGTTGATGCATCTGAGCAGCGTAGATTTTCCGCATCCGCTGCTTCCGCAAAGCACCACACAGCGTCCTTTCGGAATGCTTCCGGCGGTCTGTCGAAGTACCGGAGTTTTTTCTTCCGCGTATTGAAATTCAAATTCAAAATCTATCATGGTTATCTCTTTTCTGTTAGTTAGCAGAGCCTAACTGCTTGCCGTAAGAAACGGGCGGAGTGGGAACCGCCCGAAACTTTCGGCTGTTTATTTCAGCGTGTCGCACAGTTGCCGCCAGCCGGCGTTGAAGAAGTCGAGAATGGACCGAAGGCAGGCAAACATCTGATTTTCCTCGAGATGTTCGTCCAGCAGCTGCCGGAAATACCAAAACTGCGAGCCCATCAGCAACCGGATGGCATCCTCGTTCGGCGCTTTGCCGTAGACCTCGGTGAAAAAATCAATGGTTTGCTTTGTTTTGCGCTCCATCAGCTCCTTGAGCATCCGCTCGACCGAGCTTCCGTCACTGCGGCTGAAAAACAGGGTACAGTCGTCATAATGTTCGGTCAGCAGGCGGAAATAGATGCCCTCCTCCACGTTGATGGCACGGATAATATCCTCCGCCCGGGCGCTTTTCCTCGCCCGCTCGTATTCCTGCTCGGCAGGCGAAAACATTTCCTCCATCGTTTTGAAAAAGCCTTGCAGGAGGCTGACAAACAGTGCGTCCTTATTCTGATACCGCGTGTAGATGGCGCCGGTCGTGACGCCGGCGTTCTCGGCAATCTTGTGTAGCGAAGCCTTCTGAAACCCGCAGGTAAGAAATTCTTTATATGCGGTTTGTGCAATGCCGCTGTCAAGAGAGTGATCTTTACTTGCCATTGTCCGCTCCTTTCACATCGATAACGCCATTATCAATAACGGTGTTATTATAGCACACCGGCATGGAAAATGCAAGAGATTTGGAAAAAGTTTTTTTCAAAAAATAATTTATGCTTGCTCTTGCAGTTTTCGATGATGGCGATAGAAGGCTTTGAAGTTTGAAAAATGATTTTCATTCTGTATACTTGACAAAATGGCTTTGTCATATCAAGTGGTATTTTGCCAAAACAGACCTGAACACCGACAAGGGTAAGGCGGAGAACAAAAAGAGTGTTGTCAAGTACGCCAAATGGTACACACCGCAAAAGGAGAAGCAATACCCGACCTCCTTTAAGGTGGATTTCGTCGGGCAGCCGTATGATGGCGCCTGCTACTATCGCATTACCCGCTGTCCGATTTGCATTTACACGGAGAAACTCGGTGTTTCCGAGCTGATGCCGCTGTTCTGCGAGCTTGACGAAGTGATGATTACGCTTCAGCACGGCGTACTGCACAGAAAGCAGACGTTGGCAAACGGCGGCGAATACTGCGATTACTTCATAACAGGAAATAAAGAATAATCTTTCTGGCAAAGACTTGGCGTTCATAGAAAAAACAGGATGTAAGCAATCCTAAAATCTGATTACAGAACTGACATCTACCACGGGGAATAAGGGGTGTCCCCTTAAAGAGAATCCGGGTGTGAGCACCATGAAATGAGCACCCGGATGCCTCCCACCGTTTTTTCGGTACATTCGCTTGTGAGGGGATACCTCCCCTAATACCCCTCTGGCAGGGCAACGCTATGTAGTTTTCCTGCTTGTGTGCCGACAACAAATAGGTTAAAAATCTTTTCTTCTTTCTCTTGACAAGTTGCGCGGGTGATGCTATAATAATATGCGGTACTATTGTACCGCTATATAGAAAGAGGTGTCTATGAAAGCATTGGATGTAGAACGCTTTACGAAAATCCGGGCGTTCATCGATGAATATTATCTCGACCATCATAAGTCCCCGACTGTGCGCGACATTGCCGCGGGTACGGGGATATCCAAGACCGCAGTGCAACGCTATTTGACCGATATGAAGGCGCACGGCGAGATCGAATACAACGGCAGGCGGAGCATTGAAACCGACCTTTCCCGTGTCATGACTGATATCACACCTGCTGCCCGGTATGACAGCACCGTGTCGTGCGGTTTGCCGACCGAAGTAAATGTGGAACCCGCAGAGGTACTGCCGCTGCCCAAATCGCTCGTCGGTGACGGAACATTCTTCATTCTTACCGCCAAGGGTGACTCTATGACAGGCATCGGGGTAGATGATGGAGATCTGGTAATCGTTCGTGAGCAAAACGCCTGCAAGGACGGCGACTATGCCGTCGTACTTGTGGACGAGCGTGAAACTTTACTCAAAACCGTCACCTATCTGCCAGACAAGCAGGCTTATCTGTTGCACGCCGAGAATCCGGACTACCCTGACCGGCTGGAACGCAGTGTGACCATTCAGGGCGTGGCGATCAAGGTCATCAAATCACTGTGAAGCCGTTTCAGCAAGAATCGCCTTTGTACGGACAAAGGCAGTCAAATAAAAACCAAGGAGGATGTCATATGCAAGTGAAGGAACGCTTTCGTCAGTTCATACGACGATTGATAGATTCCAAACCCAAGGGCATTACCGATGAGGAATGGAAGGTTATACGCGACGAACGGGAAGCGAAAAAACGAAAGCAGGCAGAGCTTGAACGCTACGCCATCGACCACTTTGAAGAAACGCCGGAGTTTCGGAGCGCCGGATGGTTAACCCGCCTGCGTATGAAGATGCACTATCGCGTGTGGCTTGACCGTCGCGGTGAAATATGGCTGCTTGACGGATCTCCGGAAATGGAAAAACTGCTTTGCGCGGTAGATGAGGAGACCGAGGCGCTGATGAAGCTGTCGCGCGACGAGCGCATCGCATACTTTCGTCGCATGGATCGTTTTAACAGAATGGATTTCGATATGAATTTCGGCACGACCGTGCTTCATGTCCGTTCCTGCTTTGAGGGGAAAACCGAGGAAACGGTAGCGGACACCGTCAAGCGCGTGGCAAATACACAATCATAAGTAAATCTATAATTCGCCGCATCCGACAAACCGATCGGAACGAAAGGAGTCAATGAAAATGAAAAATACACCGATGTCGGATACGAAGATCACCGCGCTCTATTGCCGTCTCTCCAGAGACGACGAATCGGAGGGTGAGAGCAATTCCATTACCAATCAGAAGAATATACTTGCGCGTTACGCAAAAGAAAACGGATTTCAAAACACAAGATTTTTTTGTCGATGACGGATGGTCCGGCACAAATTTTGCCCGTCCCGCTTTTATGGAGTTCATGGAGCTTGCCGAGGCGGGTAAGGTCGGCACCCTGATCGTAAAAGATCATTCAAGGCTCGGCAGAAATCGGTTGGTCGTCGGGCAACTGCTGGAAGAAGAATTTGACCGCATGGGCGTGCGTTACATCGCCATTATGGACAACATCGATTCCGCAAAAGGGCTGAGCGACTTTCTGCCCGTGCAGGACTGGTTCAATGAAATGCACGCCAAGAACACCTCACAAAAGGTTCGGGCGGTATTCCGCAGCAAAGGCGAATCCGGCGTTCCATTATCGACCACTCCGCCATACGGTTATCTGAAGAACCCGGAAGACAAGACAAAATGGATCGTCGATGAGGAAGCAGCAGAGGTAGTAAGAAAGGTATTCGATCTCTGTATGCAGGGCTTCGGGCCGACGCAGATCGCCGACAGACTGACAGCCGAAGGGATACCGACCCCCGCCGAGCATTTCAATGCCTTGGGATATCGCTTTCCGTCACAGCCGACTGTCCCGGGTAGGTGGGTGCAGACCGCCGTCGCCGATATGCTGGAGCGGCAGGAATACACGGGCGACACTGTCAATTTTCGCTCTACCACAAAGTCCTTCAAAAACAAAAAGAAGATCGACCGCCCGAAAGAGGATTGGAAAGTCTTTCCCGACACTCATCCCGCCATCATTGACCGTGCCACATTTGAGCAGGTTCAGGAGCTCCGTAAAAACAAACGCAGACCGACCCGTGAAGGGAAGCAAAGCCTGTTTTCCGGCGTGGTGTTCTGTGCCGACTGCGGTGAAAAACTCTATTTCTGTACGGCGAAAAACTTCAGACCGGAGCAGAATTGGTTCACCTGTTCGTCCGCACGAAAAACCAAGGGCAAATGTACCGCTCATTTCATCCGCGATGTCTATATACAGAAAGCGGTGCTTGAAAGTATGCGCCGCGTGTTCTGGTATGTAAGAACATTTGAAAATCGCTTTGCTGAAGAGTTGCAAAACCGGTCATTGGATGAACAGAAAAAGGAACAGGCACGGAAGAAGCGCGAGCTGGAAAAGGCGGAGAAACGGATCGCCGAACTTGATCTGCTGTTTCGCAGACTGTACGAGGACAATGTTTCCGGCAAAATATCCGACGAGCGATTCCGAACGCTCTCTGCCGGGTATGAAGCAGAACAGTCGGAAAAGAAAACCGATGTCGAAGCTATGAAAGCCGAGCTCGCGGCATCCGAGGAACAGACCGAAGGGATCGGAAAGTTCATCCGCATGGTGAAGTCGGTCACAGAGCCGACCGTGTTGACACCCGAGCTTGTCCACCGCTTTGTTTCAAGGATCGTAGTACATGAAGCGAGGAAGATCAATGGCGTGCGGCATCAGGACATCGACATCTACTATTCCGGTGTCGGCATCATCTATCCCTCCGATCCGGAGGAAATGGAACGACTGTTTCAGGAACACCTGAAATCCGGCAGAAACAGAACAAGAGTTTACGCGGGAGACACCGCTGATCGAACATCCGGGTAAACGGGTAACGAATACTACATAAAACATAAAAACGCCGACACTCTGAAATCCGTGTCGGCGTGAGCAAAAGTATCGTAACGATAGCAAGTTGCGCAAAAATGCGCAAAAGCACAAACAAAACAAGTGAAAACAGAAAAACGGCACGGCAGAATCAATCTGCCATGCCGTCTCCCCAAGCACCGCCCATGGGCTGCCTGCTTTATCGCAGGTGCGGCTTGAAGTCGTCTTTTTTTCATTGCTGTAACTATCAATTGTTCTTTTAGTCGTTTGTTAATCGGTTGCAAGCCATTGTTTACTCTGCATACATTGGTGTTGCCGACTGCCCCGTCTATGTTTTTCCACGCCTTTATTATACCATATTTTCGGCGCACTTTCAATACAAAATACTTATGACAGCAATCTATCCCACATCTCTTTGTTCTTATCTGAAAGCAATTCTCCAAGCTGTTCCCTTTGCTTCGTATCAAAGCCGTAAAGGTTCGCCGCTTCTTCTGCGGTTAGAGAAACCGTGTCAATATACAAATAGGTTTTCACAACCTCCTGCTCAACAGGGACAACGCTTCCGTCCTCCTGTGCTTCAAGGTGCGTTTCTTTCACCGTGATCTGCTCCGTATGGACATCCACACGATTCAAGCGACGGTAGATTTCTTTCAGAACCTCAGCTTTTTCATCGTCAAAGGTCACGACATCTTCAGTCCGATTCGTCTTGACGGCATATACAGCGATAGCAAGACTCCATTCGCACGGCTCACCCGTTACAAAACACATATCATAGTCGTACCGGCTCTTTATCTCCGCAATCTGTGCCTCGTATGCCGTATTTGCTTCGCGTACCGTCTGAACAATCGTGATACCGTTTTCATTATCCGGATTTGGAGCAAAAATGCCGAACACCGATCCTACCACAAGTCCGATAATACAGATCAGGAGAATGACCACAACGGCAATCCAACCGCCTGCGGCAATTGCCGCAACAATTCCCTTGACTGCCGCTACCGTAGCTTTTACGGCGGCAACTATGGCTTTTGCCGCAACCTTTACAAACTTTACGGCGGCTTTCGCCGCTGCTTTTGCCGCCTGTGCCGCCCTCTGCGCAGCTTTTACGGTCACTTTTGCGGTTTTCGCCGCTGCCTTAGCTGTTTGCTGTGCTGTCTTTACACCTTTCTGCGCCGTTTTTGCCGTTGTTTTCGCAGATGGTAAAGCAGGGCGCTTGGGAGCGGGAAGCTGTTTCGGCTGCTGTACTTTCACTTTGAACTTCTTCTGACGGTTGCGCCATTTCAGAATGTTCTTTCGCGTTTCTTTCAGTCCCCAATTCCCGATCTTACCTGCACCATAGGCAACATTTCTTGCCGTGCGCCTTTCGGTGTTCTCAACCGCATTGCCTGCATATTCGTTTGCACTCCCGTAGCGCGTGTTCTGTAATTCTTCGCCGTACTCTTTTACCTCCCCTGCCCCATTTTTAACCTTTTGACCGAGCGTTTTCGCCCGGTCAAAGGTTTTTATGGTTCTCAGGGATTCGCGTGTCTTTATGCCCGGCATCACGATTCACCGAATTTGGTTGTCATCAAGGCATAGAGCTTTGTATCCTTCGGCACCTTGTTTACGAAAGGCACCAACGCCCCACCGATCTTGACAAGCCCGTGTCCTGCATCTACATTCGTGATATATCCCATCTGCAAATCCGAAATCCCCATCAGACTTGCCAACTCTTCACGGTCTGTCGCCGCCTGATTGAGCATGACCACAAGCTCGGAGTTTGCCAGCATAGTTCTTGCCGTATGGCTTTGCAGAAGATCCTCGACATTTTGCGTAATGCCCGTAATGAACGCACCGTACTTACGGACACGCTTCCAAAGCGTGAACAAAAAGTTCGCCGAGTACTCATGCTTGAAAAGGAGATAGATTTCGTCGATAAAGATATAGGTCTTTCTTCCTCTCGCCTTGTTCGCGGTGATTCGGTTGAGGATGTTATCAAGCACCACAAGCATTCCGATAGGCATCAGTGCTCTGCCGAGATCGTGAATGTCATAGCAGATCAGACGGTTCTTGGTGTCTACATTGGTTTCACCCGCAAAGGTATCAAGACTGCCGCTTGTAAAGAGTTCCAGCGACAGCGCAATATCCTTTGCTTCGGGTTCCGGCTGTGCTTTGAGTTCTTCATAGAAATCTTTCAGCGTCGGTGCCCTGCCGCAAAAGCCGCTTCGCATATATCCGTTCAACAGGTTTGCCGTACAGCGATCAATGAGCGACTTCTGCTTCGGTCCGAGGTCGCATACCGCCTGCTCACACAGGGACAGCATATACTCGGATTTCAGCGTAACGGGGTTTTGCCCGTCGGCATAGTCCATATTGATGTCCATTGCATTGATATGATTCTTGCTCGTTGCCGAGATTTCGATGTTCTCTCCCCCAAAAGCGTCCATAATCTTGCCGTACTCGCGCTCCGGGTCGATGATAATAATATCTGCGTCCTTATCCGACAAAAACAGGTTGATGATCTCCTGCTTTGCCAGAATCGACTTACCCGAACCGGAAACACCGGTAATGAAGCTGTTGCCGTTGAGCAGTTCCGCACGGTTGACCATAATCAGGTTCTTTGAAATCGCATTATTGGCAAAATAAATGCCGCCCGTGTGACAGACCTCCTGCACCCGGAACGGCATAAACACTGCCAGCGATTCCGTTGTCAGTGTTCTGCGAATATCCAGCTTCGGCGCGCCGTATGGAAGTACCGTGTTCAATCCCTCAAGCTGCTGCCAGCGGAGGATATTCAGAGAACACAGGTGCTTTCTCGCACACTGCCGGATGGATTCGGTATCCGCGTCAAGCTGCTCCTTGGTATCTGCCGTATGCACCAGCGTAATGAGCGCCGGGATCATGCGCTGATCGCGGGCTACCAGATCATTGAGAAATTCGCGGCTTTCCTCACGCTGACGCTCCATGTCATACGGAACAGTAGCGGAATAGTTATTGTTGCTGTTCTGCTTGCGCTGCCAGTTGGAAATGTTGGTTTCCACCGAAAGCAGCTTATTCTCACCCAACTTCACGGCGGCTTCTGTTGTAATGGGGCTTGCATCAATAGAAAGGATCATGCCGCGGTCGATGTCGGTCAGCTCCGCGATGAAGCTATCCTTGATGAAATTAGCATAGTCACGCAGGTACAGTACCCTGCCGTATCGCCCGTCCATTTTGAAATAGTCGGTACGGAATTCCAGGCAGTCCGGTGCAATGGCATCCTTGAAGCTGTACCCGCGCTGTGCATACAATCCCGCGTCATAATGGTAATCGTCCTCCGCGCCGTAGTGGAAGAAGTCAAACAGGATGCGGAGTTTTTCTTCCGCTGTGACCTCCTCAAATTTTGAGCCGAGCTTTGCGAACAACGCCGCAAACTCGGTAGAGATACGGTTGAAATACGCCCGCGCTTCTTCCTCTGTTTTCTTTTCCACCGTGACGGTCAGATACTTGTCCTGTGTAATGCCGTTTGACAGATTGGCATTACCCGCGAGAATACGGTTGTATTCATTGCGATATTTGTCAAGCGAATCACCCTGAAGCTCCAGCATATTATTTTCGCGGAACTTGGTCTGATTCAGTCGTCGGTTGTTTACCGTAATCTTGGTCATAGCTCCGGCATCAAAGGTATTCAGAATTTCGGAGTAGGCAAAAAACATTCCCTCCTTATCCTCCTCGGATGCCGTTGCATAATTGACATCGGTAAAACGGAAGGTCTTTGACCAAAGATTCCGCCCTACAAGAAAAATCCCATCCTCGCATACATCGCGGATGGGAATTGCCTGTTCGACCGTGGTCGGAATCACATCCGGCTCCACGGTCTTTTTATTTCGTTTGAAAAGACTCATCTATTTTCTCCCTTTTCTGCTCTTTCGAGCGTATTTGTTCCCCGAAACAACAGTCTGCGCGGCATCCGTACCTCTGAACGAAACCATGCCCGTACCAACTGCTCGGCTGTCATTCCGTTGTATCGGATAAAGCCGAGAGCCGCAAAAGGCGCGGCTCCCACCATGCAAAGCCATGAAAGCGTTTCCGTTCCCAGAAAGGAACGGCATCCGAAGTAGATACCGACCGCTGCGCCACAAGCAAGCAGGGCGAAAATGAACTGCCGCACCGATAAGCCGAAAAACATTGTTTCGGTGTATTCTTTGATTTCTTTGTTGATTTTAATTTCCATCGTTTCTCCAAAAAAGAAAGCCGCTATCTCATAGATAACGACTTTCTTTCATTCCATATTCGTTTAATTGGTTTGCTTTAGTTGTGCATCGGTGTCATGCTCAAAATGTTTCCCGCAGCAGAAAATCGTAAATTCCGAGATGCAGAATCCCGTATTCGTCTGTCCACGCAGGCATGGTTGATTTCGTAATGACGATCCGGCGCGTAAAATCATTCCGGATTTTCAGAAACGGGCGAATCTCCTGCGCTGTCTTTTCCGGCGTGTCGAGATTCAGCGCAGACTGGATATAATATTTCTCCCCTGCGGTTTCCGCATTGACGACAAAATCGATCTCGTAGGTTCTGCGCATTCTCTTTTCGCCCAATTGATCAATTGTTTCCACCACGCCGACATCCACCGAATGCCCCCGACCGGAAAGCTCGTTGAAAATCACATTTTCCATCAGATGCGTTTCTTCCAGTTGCCGGAAATTCAGTCGAGCATTCCGCAGTCCGGTATCTACACAATAGTACTTGCTTGGGTAGGAAAAGTATTTTCTTCCCTTGACATCGTAGCGGTCGGAGCGATCAAACAGATATGCCTCGGTCAGATATCCAAGGTAAGTCCCGACCGTCTCACTATCGATTTTTGTCTGTCTTACCGTCATCAGGGTGTCCGCAATTTTGCTTGCATTGGTGAGAGAACCAACCGCCGAACAAAGCTCATCTGCAATCAGCGCAAGAGTTTCCGGAAAGGCTACATTGTGCCGCTCCAGAATATCCTTCAGGTAGGTTTCACGGAACAGATCCGACAGGTATTTTTTCTTTTCCGCAGGGTCATTCTGAAAGGCGGTCATCGGAAGTCCGCCATAGGTCAGATACTCCGAAAATGCATCCGTTTTATCCCCGCCACGGAAGGAATAGAACTCCGAAAAGGATAGCGGATGGATGTGAAGCTCATCTCCTCTGCCACGGAATTCCGTAGCAATATCGCTGGACAGCATTTTGGAATTGCTTCCAGTCACATAAATGTCCGCATTTCCTTTTTGCAAGAGAGAATTGAGGACATCGTAAAAGGAGATCAGAATCTCCGGATTCTCCTGAATTTTCTTTTTGCCGACATACTGAATTTCATCAAGAAGCACATAGTACCGATTTCCGTTTGTCGGTGTGTGCGCTTCCAAATATTCTGCAAGCGCCATCGGATCCCGGTATTTTGCATTCAGGGCATTATCCAGCGCAAGGCTGACGACCTGCTCTTCGGCAACACCGCACTCCAAAAGGTACTGCCGATACAGCGTAAACAGCAGATAGGATTTGCCGCATCTTCGCACGCCCGTGATCACCTTGACCAGCCCGTTGTCACGCTTGGCAATCAACTTTTTCAGGTATGCTTCCCGTTCAATCTTCTTTTGCTCTATCACAATTGCATCTCCTTTCGGAACCTGTGTGTCACATCACGCTATTTCCGATTCCAATTATATCATAAATTTAGCTCGTCGTCAATAGTATATCCGAAAGTTCTGTGCTATATCACTAAAATTCCGCAATTATATCCCCAACATCTTACTCACAACCTGATCTGACAGCTTCACTGTCCCGACAAGCACCAGCATATTGAATACGATCTCCCCGACATAAGTCCAGACCTGCGTAATTGCCGAGGCACCGGTACTGACAGACGGCGGAGCTGACGCAAACAGCGAATAGATGACGCAGGCAAGCACGATGATCGCGCCCTCCAGACATACGCCGGCAAAGGATTTCAGAAAGCTCTTGCCGATATTTCCTGTTTCCTCCCCTGCGAACGACGACAGTGGAATCGGCGCGATTGCGGCATACATAAAGAGCTTGAACATCCGCCCGTACACCGTGAGAATCAGGATAAAGGACAGCACCCAAATCAGCAAACTGCCGACCAGCGTTACTGCCCACAGCGGAATGCTTTCCCAAAAGCCGCAATCCTCTATGGTATTTATCATCTCACACGGCAGATAGATTCCGCTTCTGCCGCCAATGCCGGAGGAAGCCATAATTTTAGAAATGATGCCCTGTACAATCGTAAACATTGTCATCATCAGATCCAGCCCCCATGTGACCGCCGCTTTCGCAAGCACAAAACGGATAAACAGCTTGAGTGCCTGTTCCGGGCGCTTGATCTCCTGCATGGAATTGTAATGCCGCATGATGCCCATCAGGAAGAACAGCACCAAAAGCGCATAACCAACCGCTTTGAGCGTCCCGTTGATGTTTACCATGACATTCCACACCGTACCGCCCTTGAACTCGGTAGGCGACTGCGAAAGCAGCCGCCATATCTCGTTCAGTTTGTCGTTCCAGGTGTCGAGGGCGTTTTGGATATTCTCAACGATCCAGTTGTTACTCATTCCCGCACCTCCTCATACGGGCATCAGCCGCCCGTAATCAGATTGAGAATTTCTTTCGCAAAAGTAATGACCACACCGCCCGCAAGCGTCAGAAAGCCGTTCGCTCTCTGCGACGGGTCGTGGCTCTTGAGAGACAGCCCGATCTGTACAACGGCAAACCCGAGCATAATCATACCGACCGCACGGACAAGCCCGAACAT
>ULVD01011052.1_pt1 | contig 15646 bp, 13 predicted proteins | sample 1959101 | NCBI WGS metagenome assembly ULVD01 (sample SAMEA4835777, study PRJEB28245) | human gut metagenome | biome: gut microbiome; material: fecal sample | place: Denmark | collected 2008
CCGCTTCGCCCGTAACACGGTTACGCTGCTGGAAACGGTGCGGGAACTGAAGGAACTGGGGGTAGCGGTTTATTTTGAGGAACAGAACATAGACAGTCTGAGCGGGGACGGCGAGCTGATGCTGACCATCCTCGCTTCTTTTGCGCAGGAGGAGAGCAAGAGCGTTTCGGACAACTGCAAATGGCGCATTCGCAAGGATTTCTCGGAGGGAAAGCCCATGAATCTGCCGCTGCTTTACGGCTATCGCAGGGAAAAGGGACGCATCGTTATTGACGAGCGGGAGGCTGAGATCGTTCGCTTCATCTTCCGATCCTGCCTGAACGGCATGGGAAAGGGGCGAATCACGGAGGAGCTGCGCGAACAGGGTGTTCCCTGCCGGCTGGGCGGCGAGTGGCAGTCTGAAACCGTGGGCGGCATTTTGAAAAACGAAAAATATACCGGCGACGCGCTGTTGCAGAAAACATACATTGAGAATCACCTGACGAAGCGGAAATGTTTCAATCGCGGCGAACTGCCTCAGTACTATGCCGAAAACACCCATCCGGCGATTATTGACCATGAGACGTATGAAAAGGTGCAGACACTGATTGCGGAGCGCCGGGAGAAAACCAACGTACAAAAGGATGTGGCAGCCAGATACCCATTCAGCGGCATGATTGTGTGCGGCTGCTGCGGCGCGCACTACCATCGCAGGACGAACCCGACCCGCATCACCTGGCAGTGTGTGACCTATCTGCGCCGCGGTAAGAAATACTGTCCCGCTAAACAAATTCCTGAAGAGACGCTGCTATCACTCACACGGGAGGCGCTGGGCGTGCCTGAAATCACCGAAGAAAATATTCGCATTTTGGCGGAAATTCGAATTCCCTGTCCCAATCACATCCTGTTTGTTTTCAAGGACGGTCATGAAACAGAGCGCGTCTGGCAGGACCGCTCCCGCGCTGAGAGTTGGACGGACGAAATGAAGGAAAAGGCCAGAGCGCAGATGAAACGGAGGCATGTGTGAGATGGCAATGAATCAAGCGGCAAGCGACCTTGTGAGAATCAGTCCCAATGGCACGAAGGTGCGCACCATCCCGGCCACCGTCCAGCGGTTTGCGCCGGCCATGCCCTTACGCGCCCGGCTGCGCGTGGCGGCTTACGCCCGAGTCAGTACCGACGAGGAAGAGCAGCTTTCCTCCTACGAGGCGCAGGTGGACTATTACACGCGCTACATTCAGTCCAACCCCGAATGGACGTTCGTTGAGGTTTATGCGGACGAAGGCCTGTCTGGTACGAACACCAGAAAGCGCAGGAACTTCAATCGCATGATTGACGATGCACTGGCGGGAAAGATCGACCGCATTGTCACCAAGTCAGTCAGCCGTTTTGCCCGAAACACAGTTGATACGCTGACCACCATCCGCAAGCTCAAGGAAAAGGGCGTGGGCGTGACGTTTGAAAAAGAAAATATCGATACGCTGGACAGCAAGGGCGAGCTGCTGATTACGATCATGTCCAGCCTTGCCCAAGAGGAGAGCCGCAGCATCTCCGAAAACGTCACCTGGGGCTGGCGCAAGCGCATCTCGGACGGCAAGGTGTCCGTGGCGTACTCCCATTTTCTTGGATATGAAAAGGGCGAGGACGGCTCCATGCAGGTGGTGGAGAGCGAAGCGAAAATCGTCCAGCAGATCTACGGAATGTTTCTGGACGGTCAGACTCCCTCGAGCATTGCGGCTTTTCTGACGAAGCAGCGCATTCCCACGCCCGCCGGCAGGGAAAAATGGCAGAGTAGCACGGTGAAGTCCATCCTGACCAATGAAAAATACAAGGGAGACGCGCTGCTGCAAAAGACGTTCACGGTGGACTTTCTGAGCAAGAAGGCCAAGATCAACGAGGGCGAAGTGCCCCAGTATTATGTGGAAAAGAGCCATCCCGCCATCGTCAGCGCGGAGGTGTTCGACCTTGCGCAGTATGAGATGAAGCGCCGTGCGAAAAAGGGGCGGCACACCAGCGCAGTGAGCATCTTCTCGGACAAGCTGGTCTGCGGCGAATGCGGCGCAGTCTATGGCAGCAAGGTCTGGCACAGCACGGACGCTTACCGCACCATGATCTGGCGCTGCAACGGGAAATACGCCGTAAAAGGTCAGCCCTGCCCGTCGCCCCATCTGCGGGACGAGGAGATTCAGAACGCTTTCGTACAGGCGGTCAACCAGGTGCTTGAGCAGAAAGAGGAAATCCTGTCCGCCCTTCAGGAAGCGCTGGTAGGGCTGACGGACACCAGCGGTTTGGAACTCGAGTGTGAGCGCCTGCAGGCAGAGCAGGATGCAGTCGCCCAGCAGATGAGCCGAATGATCCGCGAAAATGCGGAAGTCGCGCAGAATCAGGCAGAATACACCGCACGCCTTCAACCGCTGGAAGAGCGGTATGAAGCACTGAAAAGCGCTATGCTCAGAGCAAAAGAAGCCATTTCCGAGCAGACCGGTCGCCACCGAAAGCTGGAAGCGTTCATGCGCGAGCTGCGTGAAAGCAGTCTGCTGACCGTCTTCGATGAGCGTGTGTTTCTGGGCGCGGTTGAGCGAATCACCGTATTCAAAGGGGCGAGCAGGGGCGAAAAGCGGCTCGTCTTTCGGTTCAAGGATGGCAGGAACGTGGCGGTTGCCCTATAAGGCGGTGGTGCTTTTCGCGACGGAAAACGATGCTATTAGCAGAAACTCGAACAATAACAAACACCTCGCAAGCGAAGCAAGTGACTTGGGAAGAGGTGGTTGCTGAGTTTGCGGGGAGGGTGCGGCGCGTCACCGGCATCCAGTGGAGCGTGCTATCCGTTGGTGTTCAACGTCTGAAGGAAAAGGTGGCTATTTTACAGTTATGATAAGATAATGAGCTAAGGTGCAATAAGTGACCTGTTGGCAAAGCAAGATATCCTGCACCTTTAGGTCATACAGATGCACCATAATGTCAAATGTTCATAATACATCCTCCTCAAGGTGATCCTTCGCCCGAAGTTTCCGTTATTCTCCTCGGAATGCGACTGATTTCACTCCATTCATGCGCGATAATAAAGAAACGGGCGAGACTCCAACTCGAAATCTCGCCCGAGCATTCCCTGGGAACGCTTATTCTGCCTCTTCGCCGATCAGCGGGAGAGACAGGGTAGTGATCACATTCTCGCTCTTGAGCTGATAGGCATAGCCCGCCACTGCGCCGACCGCGGTGCTGTTCTCGCCGACTTCTACAACGCCATCGGAAGCACAGTTCGTCAGGGCGTAGCAGGTGGGGTTGGGGTAGTAGGCAGCGTATTCCTCGAAGAAGAACGGCCCGCCGATGATGCCGCCAATGCGGGAGGCGTTGTCGCCAACGCTGACCGTCACGTTTGTGGTCGAGGCGTTGGAAACCTCGGTCACGGCGCCGTCAATGTTTCCGGTATAGCCAACCGCACCGCCGATCAGGTCGGCATGATTGCCCGTCTTGACGGTGACATTGGACACGGCGCAGTTGCGGTAGTATTCGCCGGTCATCACACAGCCGTTCATGCCGCCGATGCCATAGCAGTAATCACCGCTCACCGTCAGCGTGCTGTTGGAAACAGTGCAGTCGCTCAGCGAGCTTCCCTCGAAGCCGCCGCCCAGGATACCGCAGTTCTGCGCGCCGGAGAACAGATCCTGCGCTTCGGGATTGGAATCAACGGTCATGGTTACGTTGGAAACGGCGCAGCCCGAATAGACGGAGTCCATGCTCGCGCCAGTCAGTGCGCCGATCATCTGGGCGGGATAGCCCACTTCGGCGAAAGCGTCCACGCCGTGGACAGTCGCACCATCCACGGCCACGTTTTCGACCGTGGAGCAATAGGTATAGCCGATCGCGCCGACCATGACGCTGCCTTCGACCGTCAGATTCTTGAACGTCACATTAGAGACGGTTGCGTTCGCTGTCACGCCGAACAGGCCGGAAAGCATCTGCGTGCCGACCACATTCAGATTGGAAATCGTATGGCCATTGCCGTCAAAGGTGCCGGTAAAGGCATAGGCGGGGTCGGGCGTTTCTCCGGCTTCGTCAATGGCCACGAGCGTGCCGATGGGCGTCCACGCCTCCAGGTTGCCTGCGTCAATGTCCGCCGTCAGCACATAGCTGGCCGCCATGTCGTTCGCCACCGCCTGAAGCTGCTCCAGCGTCTCGATCTGGTAGGGATCCTCCTTCGTGCCCGAGCCGCCGGCAAAGGATACGTTCTCGGCTACTGCTGTTGCAAGGCACAGCGCCATCAGCGCCAGAGCGCAGACCAGGCCCGTCAATTTCTTCGTCCACTTGTTCATGTTCATCGCCCTCCTATATTATGAAATTTACGTCGTTGGTTAAACACGTCTAATCCATAGTCAAAAAATAAAAATGCTTCAGCAGTTAAACACAATTAACCGTAGATAATATAGCATATCACGTGATGGCTGTCAAGAAAAAGCGCTCGATTTCAACGTAAAATATTGCGGTAAAAGGCACAGGCTTCAGCGAATTAATGATGAGAGGATTATAGGCAGCAGCTGAACAAAAAATATATGCCGTTCCGGGCGCATCGCAAAAGGGTGTTCAGATGGATGCAAATTTGTGCACCCATCATCTACACCATGCTGAAAACCTGCACCCCCTACAACGAGGAATGCTTTGAACAGCGCAGACTGCGATGCGAACGGAAACGTGCAAACCGCTTGGTGAATGAATTGCAGAAGCTGGGCTACGTAGTGGTAGCACCCGACTGATGCTTACTCCCATATTGCTCCGCCAGCGACAGGCAAGGCCTGCCGCTATTTGTGTCGTGGATCTTTCATCTATGAGGCGTTGAAAAATGCTTTGTCAAGCTTGGAGACATGATTATGTCCTTGCGAATTTATGCAATTAGTCGGGGGATGGTTGGAATATATAAAAACCACGGTGATACCTCCATAGATACCACCGTGGTACATTTTTTGTCGTCGCAATCGGCGGCTTGATATTTCAAACCGCAGCTTTCGCTACTTGTGCAAAATCGTCGTAAAAGGCGGTTTTGTAGTTATATGAATCGTTCTTTTAGCTTTTTGGGTCGAGATAATTGTTCAAAATCACGTTTGCTCATGTAGAATAACCTGCCCACTCTTAAGGTGAATTTGATAGCCGCAACATCTTTGAATCAATTCCGGGTCATGGGTCACAATCAGTACGGTTTGCTTTCCTTTCAGGGAAGCGAACAGCTCTGCGGTGCGTTTCATGTGTTTGAAATCCAAACCGCTGGTAGGTTCATCGAAGATCAGTATTTCCTTTCCTGCGAGGATGGCAGATGCAATGGCCACACGCTGCTTTTGTCCTCCGGACAGGCTCATGGGGTGACGATCACGCAAATCAGATAAATCAAGCTGCTTTAACACACGGTCAACTTCTTCAGCGTTTTCCGACCGCATTCCAAGCTGCACTTCTTCCTCCACCGTTTCGCAAAAAAGTTGGTGGTTTACATCCTGCATGACCATGTAGCAGTTTTTAAGCAGTTGCCTCTTTTTCCACACTTGCCCGTTGATTCTGACTTCGCCCTTGAACTTTTTTTCAAGTCCGCATAGACAGCGGGAGAAGGTGGACTTTCCTGCACCGTTGTTGCCTACAACGGCAATGATACCACCAACGGGCAGAGATAGTTTTGGAATGTTCAGCACCGGGATTCCATCATAGGAGAAGCAGAAATTCAAAAGCTCCAATGTGTCGTTTGTTGGTAAGGTACTGGATAGTGGCATATCCTCGCTGTTCATGGAGCGAAGACCCATTTCGTGAAGCTGTTGGGTGGAATAGGATGCAAACTCTGCCATGGGAATGTCAAAAGCAATCTCGCCATCCTTCGTGCAGACTACCCGATCACAAATCTCTTTCAGCCATGACAGGCGATGCTCTGCAATCACGATGGTTTTTCCTTCGGTTTTCCAAGTAAGGAGTGTCTGCTTCAATTCTTCGATGGTCTGCAAATCCAGATTGGAGGTTGGCTCATCCAGCACCATCACCTGTGGGCGCAGTGCGGAAACCGAAGCACAGGCAATTTTCTGCTTTTCGCCGCCGGACAGCTCGAAGATACTGCGTCCCAGAAGATTTTCAATCTTCAGCTCTTTTGCTGCTGCATCCACACGGGCATGGACTTCATTTTCCGGCATACCCATATTTTCACAGCCGAAAGCAAGCTCGCTGGTAGTATCTACGCAGAAGAACTGACTTCTGGGGTTTTGAAACACACTGCCTACAAGTTTTGCCGTTTCATACAACTCTGCTTCCGTCACATTCAGACCGTTTACCATTGCAAAGCCTTCAAGCTCTCCCTCGTAGAAATGGGGAATCAGACCATTGATCAGTCGGGTGATGGTGGTTTTTCCACTACCGGATTCGCCACAAAGCAAGACGCATTCTCCATCAGCAATGGTCAGGGAAACATTTTTTAGTGACGGCACATCGGCATTTTCGTGCCGGAAACTGATTTTTTCCAGTTCGATCACATGACCACCTCCCAGATCCAGAGAATATATGGGATCAGCCCGATCCCCAGCAGAATATAGTCCTGCACATGAAAGCCGATTTTGCAGATATTGGTTCGGCGTACTTCTCCGCCAAGGCCACGGGTCAGTGCCGCCGCAGACAGTTCCTCACCGATCTTGACACAGCAGGTCATCAACGGCACAAGACGATACTCCAGCATTTTCCCGGCATTTCTGCCTCCTATATGGATACCACGCATCCGCATAGCCGCATTGATGGAGGCAGCTTCATCCATAACCGTGGGAAAAAAGCGGAACATGACAGACAGCGGAATGATGATCTTTTCGCTCAGGTGCATCCGCAGCATGGCAGCGGTGAACTCGCTGACTGTGGTGGTGGAAACAAGATACCCGCCCATGGCAATCCCCGGAAGAAATCGGGATAGCATCCCGCTGCACCCCAGCAGGATAAAGTTGATTGCTCCGGTAGTCAGTGGCACCAGACGGGTGTAGACAAGCCAGGATGCAAGATAGATGCTGAGATAAGTTGCAGCCTGTTTCCATTTTTTTGCACTGATAAACAGCACAGCAGGCATAAAACAAAGAACTGGGACAAGAGGTTCTACGCTCCCGCCCCCGGCAGACCCCAAAACAAACAGGGCGATGTTAAACAGCATCATCAGTTTTGTTCTGGGGTCAAGCACAAGTCCTCTGTTTTGTACGCTGGCCTGTAAAATACCCGCCGCCATCAGGCGATGCCTGCCTTTACAAAGTGTTTTTTCAGCAAAGCCTTTCCCAGCAGCGCACCCAGCATACCGCACACAAAAGCGGCAATAATGATGGCAGGAGCCGTCCACGGCTGCATGATATTGCTCAGGCTATTGATGTACTCCGCTCCAAAACTCTGACGGGTGGAGAAATAGGCTTCCCGGTCAATATAGAGAGGCAGGAAATTCCCGAACAGCAGGACGCAGAAAGTTCCGTAACTGAGGATTGCTTTCTTGGAACTTGCATACTTGCCGCTTTTTGCCACCAAATCCGCAAGGAAACCGAATACGACGCCGAACACGATTGGCCAGAAGCCCATTCCGGTCACGCACAGATAGATGCCGACGACGGTACCCATGATGGTGATCATGCCGAATTTCTTGACCTTGGTGTAGAACAACATCATGGGAACGCCGAGAACGATTGGCCCGATAACTGCCAGCATGGGCAGCATAATGGGAATGTATCCCAGCATAGCAATGCAGGTCATAAGCAAGCAGTAGATTGCGGCGTAAATGCCGATATTGATCAGGTCTTTGCCTTTGAGCTTGTTGTCTTTCATGTTGTTTTCCTCTTTCTTTTATACTTTCCAGCCAACGGCCAGTTCTCTGGACTCCACGAAGCGGCGGTAAATCCCTCCTTGGTGCATCAGCTCGTCATGGGTGCCGCTTTGGACGATTTTGCCGCCGTCGATCACCAGAATATTATCGGCATGGCGAACGGTTTTCAGGCGGTGGGCGATCATGATGATGGTTTTCTCTTTGGTCAGTGCTTCAATCGCACTGGTCAATTCCTGTTCGCTTTCCGGGTCAACATTAGCTGTTGCCTCGTCCAGAATGATGATGGGCGCATCCTTCATGATGGCACGGGCAATGGAAATACGCTGCTTTTCGCCACCGGAAAGGTTTGCGCCGCCCTCACCGATAATGGTTTCATACCCATCGGGTAGTGCCATGATGAAATCGTGACAGCAGGCTTTTTTCGCTGCTTCGATGACCTTTTCCATCGGTGCATCCGGCTGACCGAAGCGGATGTTGTTGGCGATGGTGTCCTGGAACAGATAGACGCTCTGGAATACAAAGCTGAAATTTTTCATCAGGCTGTCCATGCTGTAATCTTTCACATTCATGCCGCCCAAGCGGACACAGCCTCTGTCCACATCCCAGAACCGGGCGATGAGGTGACAAAGGGTGGTCTTGCCGCCACCGGAGGGGCCGACGATAGCGGTGGTGGTTTTCTGCGGAATATGAACGGATACGCCATCGATGATCTTGCGCTTGTCGTAGGAAAATTCCACATTCTCCACATCGATATCGTAATTCGTGGGTGTGATGTCCCGTCCATCAATGTCCATCGTAGGCATATCCAGAACGGACTGCGCCTTGCTTACATTCAGGTCAACATTTCGCAGCAGTGCCGAGTAGCTGCCAGCACTGTCCAGTGCGCCGAACAGGATAAAGGCGGCAATAACCATGACCACGGCATTCAGCAGCTCCATCGTACCGTTCAGATAAAACGCAACGGATACGCCCGCAATGACCACGCCGATGAGCTTGGCTGTCAGACTTTGCAGGAACATGATGGGGACAAAGGTGATCTCCAATTTTATGTTTGCCGCTGTATTTTCGTCGACGGCACGATTCAGAGCCTTGCTCTTTTCTCCGGTCAGATTGTAAGACTTGACTTCCGCAATGCCCTGAATGTACTCCAGCACCTTTTCCACCAGTTTTCGGTCAGCGGCATCCTTGGTCGGCGCAATTTCCTTTGCTTTCTTTTGCAAAAGTGAGTTGACAGCAAAGAACAGCAGAACACCCAAAATTGCAATACCGCCGATACGCAGATCAAAGGCGCAGATCATCAACACGACCACCGCCGTGGTCAAAATGCCCTGGGTCACCATCATGACCACACGGGTAGCTACATCCGCCAGAGCCTCCATGCTGTTGGTAGCAACGGAGGTAATATTTCCGAGACTATTCTGATTGAAGTAGCCCATCGGGAGATATTTCAGGTGTTCGGCAATTTCAATGCGCTTGTCGGCGCAGGTACCATAACCGGCTTCGCATTGGAGCATGGTGGAGCGGTAATTTGCAAAAGCATTGCCTGCGATACTGAACAGCATAATGCCAAGGGATAGCAGAATGTGCTGAGCTGTCAGATTCCCACTCAGAACACCCTGCAAGGTCACGGCGATAGCAGGAATCTTCAAAGCCTCAAACAGTGCTTTCAGCACCCCGAGGAAAATGGACTTTGTAAATTTGCGTTTATTGGTCTCACCGCAAAAATCGAAGAACCGTCTGAAAATCTGAATCATACTTCCGCACCTCCTTCTGCCGTATCCCGCACGGCAATGTGAGAACGCCACATCTCGGCATATAGTTTATCTTTTTTGAGCAGTTCCTCATGGGTTCCGGTTGCCCGGATATTTCCGCCCTCCACCACGAAGATTTTGTCGCTGTTCGTAATGGTGGAGAGCCTGTGGGCAATGACCAGCAGGGTCTTGCCACGGGTCAGCTTGGCTACGGAGGATTGGATGAGGGCTTCGTTTTCCGGGTCGGTAAAGGCCGTCGCTTCGTCCAGAATGATAATCGGTGTATTTTTCAGCATGGCACGGGCAATGCCGATGCGCTGACGCTCGCCGCCGGAGAGATGCCCACCGGCACCGCCCACAACGGTCTGATAACCATTTTCCAGACTCATAATAAAGTCATGGCAACCGCTGTTCTTTGCGGCTTCCACCACTTCTTCATCCGTTGCACTTTGATTGCCCATACGGATGTTTTCCATAACCGTGGTGTCAAATAGGTAGTTATCCTGCGAAACATAGGCAATGTACCGATTGTAGTCTGCTTGAGTCATGGAACGAACATCCACATCACCAAGGGTAATCCTGCCGCCTTTCACATCCCACAGGCCTGCAATGAGCTTGGCAATGGTGGATTTCCCGCTGCCGGAAGGGCCAACAAAGGCATTGACCGTACCCTCTTTGATTTCCAGGGAGACGCCGTGCAGCACCTCTTTTTCGTGGTAACCGAAGGTAACATCCTTCAGCACAATATCATTATCTTTCGGCACGGAAGTGGATGTCTGAGGACGTTCCTGTTCCTCCTGCTCCAAAATATCGGTCACTTCTCCGATGATTGTCCCCAGCTTTGCCAGATCGTCGCCATAGGACATAACGGTAATGAGCGACGCAATCAGACCAACGGAAAAGAGAATGACCTGAATAAAAGTGTTGGCATCCAGCGTACCGGCACGGAACAGCAGGCCTCCAATGGGAAGAACTGCGACCATAGTTGCCGGGAAAATGGACATGGCGAGGCAGAAATAGATATTGCACCGCCGCATCCATTCCACATAGCAGGAAGCACCCTCTTTAGCGGCAACCACGAACTTTTCGTAGGAGCTTTGCGCCTTGCCGAAAGCCTTGATGACCTCGATACCGTTGATGTACTCCACCGCCGTATCATTGAGCACCTTCGTCTTATCCACGGTGTTCTGATAGCTTTCGGCATAGCCACGGGTCATCAGGGCGTAGCAGCCAAACCCAATGGGCACTGTTATCAGCACAGCCAGAGCCATGCGCCAATCCAGTACAAAGAGATACACCAGCAGGGCAACAGGCACCAACAGGTTTGATGTAAATTCCGGGATGATATGTGCCATCGTGGTTTCGATGCTGTCGATGCGCTCCACCAGCACATTTTTCACCGAGCCTGAGGGCATATCCAGAACCGTGCCCAGCGGAACACGAGTCAGCTTCTCACATACCCGTTTGCGGATGTTGCCCAACACCGCAAAGGTCGCCTTGTGAGAAAGCGTGGTGGAAATGCTGTGAAAGCCGCATCGCCCCACCCAAAGAAGCGCCATCACAAGGCAGTGTTGTAAGTAAATATTCATGTCCCGGCATCCACCCAGTAAATCACCAATCATATTCGCCATGACGAAATAGGGCAAAATGCCGCAGATCACGCCGCACACAGCACTGAGTACGCTGAGTACATAACGGGAGCGATATCCTCCCGCAAAGTCCCAGATCCACGTTGCTGTGGAGCGTTTCATTTTTGTGTTCATGTTCTACCTCCTGTCATTTCTGTATTCAGCAGGGGTCGTATCAAAGATTTCCTTGAAAGCCGCTGCAAATTTACTAGGGTTATCGTAGCCGACAGCAGATGCAATCTCAATAATCCGCTTTTTACGGTCTGTTACCAGCATGGCCGCTGCCACATTCATCTTGTAGTTGCGGATATAGGTATAGATGGGGCTGCCATACACACCCTTGAAGCCGTTTTTCAGGGTCGCTGTGCTGAGATCAAATTGCTTTGCCAGTTCTTCGGTGGTGTAATTTCGGGTCAAATCGTCGGTCAGCAGCTTATGTACCGCCTCGATCTTCTCAGTTTGGCTGGAATAGAAGTACGGGCGTTCATCCTTGTACTCGGACAATTCCAAAGCCCGCAGGAACACCAGCAGCTCCATGACCTTGATTTTGAAATAGTCCATGCGTATCCTTGCCGGAACATTGTAAAGCTCCGAGAAGATATGCTCAATAGAAGGGTGTTTGCGCAGGATATAGATACTGTCCTTACCGCAGAACTTGTCTGCCAATGCCGATAAGTCAAAGGACACACCGGGCATTGCCTCCCGCACGGATTGTTCCGCATGATCGAGGAAGAAGCCAACCGTGATACCATGATAGTGAGACACAGGAAAATACATATCGCCGCTATGGTGCACCCGGCGATCCATTCGCAAATCGCCCTGTTCCATGTAATACCGCAGATCTTTGTCCGTCCGATGCTCAATGCGTCCTTCCCGACAATGGTCGATGCAGAAGATGCGGGACAAACTGTTAAAGCGGCTGTAACAATGGCTCATGTGAAAGTCGTTATACATGAGATAAACGCCGTCAAAAACCCGATAGATGGTCATAAGACCATCGCCGCTGGGATCGTTCATCCGCAGCACCTTGCAATCCTCAGTCTCCACCATTTCTTCCAGATTGTCGCCCATGTCCGTGCTGTGAAACATTGCCCAGGGACTATATTCATTTTCCAAATTCGCACCTCCTTGCAAGCAAGTTAGAGAAGGCTAACCCATACTGATTAAGGAAAGCTGCTCTTTACGGCTTTCATAGTAATTATACTGATTTTCTTGTTCGCTTTCTAATCCGATTTGTTATTTTCACTCCATTTGGCGAAAAACTTTTCTTGACGGTCTGGCTTCTTATCTCAACACCACATCCAGCACCATCATCACGCTGAATCCCAACGCGAAGGATACTGTACCGATGTTGGAATGCTTTCCAGCAGACATTTCAGGAATCAGTTCTTCCACTACCACATAGAGCATAGCTCCTGCGGCAAAACTCAGCAAATACGGCAAAGCGGGGACGACAAACTGTGCTGCAAGAATTGTTAACACCGCCCCCAGCGGCTCTACAACGCCGGATAGGACACCGCTTAGAAAGGCTTGCCCTTTCTTCATTCCCTCTGCCCGCAGAGGCATAGAGATAATAGCACCCTCCGGGAAGTTTTGAATGGCGATACCGAGGGATAATGCCAACGCACCCGCTGCTGTGATTTCACCGTTTCCGGTTAAAAAGCCTGCATAGACCACGCCTACTGCCATTCCTTCGGGAATGTTATGGAGCGTTACTGCCAGTAGCATCATAGTTGTCCTGCCAAATCCGCTTTTTACACCTTCCGGCTGGTCAGCATTGCGATGCAGATGTGGGATGAGCCTATCCAAAATCAGCAGGAACAGGATGCCAAGCCAGAAACCGACTGCGGCAGGAATCACCGCACCTTTGCCCATATCCGCCGCCTGTTCCATAGCCGGAATCAGCAGACTCCAGATAGATGCCGCCACCATGACCCCTGCGGCAAAGCCGGTCAATGCCCGCTGTACCTGTACTCCAAGTGACCTTTTCAAAAAGAATACGCAGCCTGCTCCCAATATCGTCCCAAGGAACGGGAGCAGTATTCCGTAAAACGCAGTCATATACATCATCCCTCCTCATATAATCAAGTGTTTTTTATTGAAAATTCAAGGTTTTTCAACCTTTCATATCTCAGTGAATAATCCACAGCTATGAGCATTTCGATGTATCAGGTGCTGAAATAGTGGTTAGAGGGTATACGAAATAAAACGTCATTGATTTCCGTTTTACTGGCCTTGTGTATACGGAATAGGTCGTCGTTATGTGTCGGTTGTCATTCGCAATGATTTGTTTTGGCTTGTCAATGAGATTGTGGCACTTCGCCTTCATTTTCAGATTCCTTTCCGGATTTATAATAAGTACACGATTCCCGCCGACAATACTGCTACCAGCGCAAACAGCGGGATACCCCGCAGGAAAGAGCTGATGTGCTTGGTGGGGTCTTGATAGTGGGATTGCTCCGGCAGGAAGGAGAAGCGGATACGCTTGGTATTTCGCCACCACAGCAGGTCAATGATGACAAGATCAAACACTCCCAGCCCTTCGCCCAGGGTCAGGAAAAAGCAAAAGGCTGTTCCAAAGCCGTTCAAGTCGAGGATATTTTTCAATGCCAACCCTAAAACAGAAAACACGACTGTAAAAAGAAGCAAATTGCCAAGCAGGATAGCTATGATGGATTTCTCCTGCGGTGCAGCTTTCCCCAGCACCGGATGTTCTTGTACCGCTTTCTGGACGGCATCGGGATAGGAACGGAGTCCGGCAAGGTTCTTCCTGTCCGTGCCTGTGCCGAGAAAGCAGCAGAACCAGTAAAGACAGTAAAATGCAAAAGCGATGATAATTTTCATATCAGGTTCTCCTTTTGTAGCCGCAGTCGCAGTAGGCATCGCCGCCCGCAAGGGTGCATTCCCGCACAAATTTTGATGCGCCGCCCGCTTCGCTCATGGCGTAGTCCAAAGCGCACATAGCCGGAACAAGGTCAAAAAGCCCCAACTCCTGCATCAGAGTACAGATACCACATTTCGTGAACCTTGCTTCGTATCCGCTGTCATCGGCATAAGGTAGATACTCCATGTTCCACGAGTACGGGTTGCGGTCAGCGGCACGGAAAGCGGCGGTTTTCTTCATGCCATCGATGTCTTTTGGCGTAAATTTACGCTTTCCGCTCATGCGGCAGAACCATTTCATCGGTGCTGTCATCATGGACTGGCGGTAATAGACCGTCAGCTTTTCCACATCGGGACGGCTGGGCATGGAAAGCACCAGCGCACCGAGCATGACACAACCGACGATGTTCATCTGAAAACGGTCGCCTTTTTCAAATTTGGGCAGGTTCCGGATGATTTCTTTGTATTTTCCCTTTGATTCCACCATGACCGCTTGGGCTTCCGTCGGCGTCAGTTCAAACACGGCAGTCAAATTCCGCTGAAAGGATTTCCTAAAAAACAACCATATTCCCAAAGGCATTCCTATGTATTTCATATCGCAGCCTTCTTCCATGATTCAATGGTGGCGGTGATACGCCGATCAATATCCACACGAGCCGACTTGCATTCTTTCGGATGCTTCTTCGCACTCTGAAACGCCATTTTCACAAACAGACTCGCCCCAACAGGCAGCATGATCTTCATCAGTCCTTCGGGAAAAACAAAGTGCGTAGCATAAGGATATACCGCTGTTTCTACCTCGCAGGTGTGTGGGCGTTCTGCCAATCGTTTTTCCATGCGCCGAATGTATTTCGCTGTGTCCCACAGCACATCATCCTCTGCGCCAATGAGTAGGAGCTTACCCTTGATATTTTCTACCTTGATGAACTCAGCTTCTGTAATAGGATGTGCCTTTTCGGAATCGTCAAAAAGCTTCCATGAGTTGACCATATCGCCGGTACGCTTGGTTTCGGTGGCAATGCACTGCCAATACTGCGGGTGTTGATAAACAAATGGCATATAAGGCAAAGGCTCTCCTTGGTAGGAAAAGAGAGATTCCCCCTCAATAGGCCATTCTTTGCAACCATCTTTCCTGCCCTGCATGAATCCCTGCCAGATAAAATCGCTGGGTGTCATGCCGATGGTCAGGGTAATATCCGAAAAGTAGGTTGCCGCTGTCAACGCCAGTGTGCCCGTTGTAGATGCACCCACAATACCGATTTTGCGGATACCGTGGTTTTTCAGCCAGTTAATTGCTGCCTCCACACGCTCCAATGGATAGTTGTGATGACCATAATCCTTTTTTGCCGGGGACATGGTGAGGACATTGATGTCCTGCTTCAAAAGCCATTTCACACAGGAACGAGCCATGTAATCCTCCGGGTCATCTCCTATCATAGCGATCATGGCACAGTTAGAGGGTGTTTTACACGCCCAATATGCGCCGTAAAAGCCGGCGGTCTCCACATCAAAGTGCAGATGTTTCATTGCTTTTCCCTCCTATGATGCTCTTCACCAACTGCGCCCAGCGCTCCGGATAACAGGCCAGCAGCTCCTCGTGCTGC
>ULVD01020021.1_pt1 | contig 15558 bp, 11 predicted proteins | sample 1959101 | NCBI WGS metagenome assembly ULVD01 (sample SAMEA4835777, study PRJEB28245) | human gut metagenome | biome: gut microbiome; material: fecal sample | place: Denmark | collected 2008
GATGAATGACCCTACGGTCGGTATTCTGCACCACGACGAAGTTACCTGATGTGGTGTTTCACAGCTTCCGTCACGCAAGTATAACCTATAAGCTGAAATGGAACGGCGGCGATATGAAATCGGTTCAGGGCGACTCAGGACACGCCCGAATGGATATGGTCGCCGATGTTTACAGCCATATCATTGACGAGGACAGGCGATACAACGCACAGAAGTTTGAGGAACAGTTCTACAATGCAAAGGGTCTCAAAAATGTGGAGGAAGGAAAAACTGCTCCAATGCCCAAGTTTGAAACTTCGGTTGAACTCCTTGACCCAATGGCAGAGGTTCAAAAGGAAAGCGAAGCTGAAGAAGAAAAGCCTGCTGAAAGCAGTGCAGATGAAAACGCTGCTTTGCTCGCAAAACTGTTATCAAATCCGGAAACAGCAGCATTATTAAAGGCTTTAGCGAAAACAATTTAATCGTACAAAAAAGGCAATCCGTAAGGGTTGCCTTTTGTAATGCCTAAAAACATCTTGAAATCAAGACGAAAAACCATTATAATATTTGAACACAAATTATTTGTTCACAAAAGAGAATGCGTAAACTGTAGTGATGTTTGCTGTGATTTGTGGGCTACAGATTAACTCAATGATGTTTCCCATATTTCTTTGCATTTGCTAATACCTTGCTAAAAGGAAGGCAAAAAACCACGAAAAATTAGCAGGTTTTAGACGAGAATTTACTAACAGTGAAACCCCGGAAAAGCCAGTAAAATCAAGGATTTTCGGGGATTTGCAGGGAGTCAAAAATGCCCCTCGGGGGCTTCTCCTAAGCGGTAGGTCGGGTGTTCGAATCACCTCGGGAACGCCAAAAACTCCGCCGGAAAACCCAGTAAAATCAAGGGTTTCCGGCGTTTTTTCATTTTTACGGAAAAAGTGAAAAATCGTAAAATTCACAGATTTTCATTAGCAAAATCTCCGTCAGCTAATGGAAATTAGGACTAATGTCGTCCGCCTTTCAGGTGGGCGGCTTGCTAATAAAAATTAGCAGGATTTTCGCTATTTTGCTAATGAAAATGCCCTCTCTGCTAATGGCAGAAAAATTCGAGCAAAATTCCTGCTAATGAATAAGGCGGTCGTTACCCTGTTAATTCGTTCATTAAGGGGTGGTCAAGCGACAATCGCACACTACCTCTATGTCCTTTATTATTATATAATTGCGGTAACATGAGGTGGTTGTTTTGAAAGAACAGAAATATCATTTATACCTTTCCAAGGAAGAATACAGCGAAGTGTTGCAATCACTTATCCGTTTGAAGAACAGCCTGATAGCACAAGGCAGATACACGGACGCAGTAGATGATATTCTTTGCAAGGTGCTTTCAGCCAAGAAAAGAAAGTTCAAAATCAAATATATCTGAACACGAATAAAGACCGCCTACACTCTTGTAAGCGGTCTTTGCTAATTTAGAGTAAGTTCGACAAACTGAAATTTTCATGATTTATTGTTTCTATATTCCTCCATCACATATTTCCCACAATACGCATATTTTATTTTGTTGTGGTAAACAAAGTGTACATATAACAAGATGCCACCGCAAATCAAGAATAACGAAAGTACTTGCGAAACTCTGATTCCTGGAATGATGTAGAGGCTATCCGTGCGTAGACCTTCAATCAAGAATCTTCCCAAGCCATAAAACACAAAATACATACAGGTCAATGTGCCAGTCTTAGGCTCTTTTCTGCTGACGATTAGCATTACCACCAACAAACAAATATTCCACATACTCTCATAGAAGAATGTTGCTTGATGCCATTCTCCAAGAGCATCAATATATACGGCATATGAAAAAAACTGCAATGAGGAATTTTCAACTAAATTCCCGAATGCTTCTTGATTTACAAAATTACCCCAACGTCCGATTGCTTGTCCAAGCACAAGACTTGGAACGACTAAATCCAGAAAACGGAACAGAGGAAATTTGCGATGCCGGCAAAATAGAATTGCCGTAACCAGACCGCCAATCACTCCACCATAGATGGCAAGCCCGCCTTTCCATATTTTGAAGATGGAAAGAATATCGCCGGAATAACTGTCCCACTCAAATATGACATAGTATCCTCTGGCGCAGATAATGGCAATGGGTAATGCAAGAAGAATAAAGTCAAATATCAGATCGTCCTTGAGACCTTGTTTTCTGGCTCGGTAAATTGCAAGTATTACACCTAAAACCATACCGACGGCAATAATTACACCATACCAGGCAATGCTCCATCCCTCTATGCCAAATAAATTTTCAATCAAATACTTACTCATATCAACACCTTTTCTACACAATCAGAAATTCATTTTCTTGTTCTATATATCTGCAAAAGATAAATATACCGCAAATAATTTCCGGTGCAAAGCCACAGTTGCTTTCCACCATCCATCCTCCCGCAATTCCCTTGTGCATGATACAAAGCACCTCTAAATCGTTTGTGTCCATTAAAGAATAATTCTGGCTATTGTGCATAGTTAAGACATACTCTGTTTCACCTACCGATACATGTGCATGGTCAACTCTGGGCACTCTGCAAATTGGCCATCCTACCACATCGGTATCGTCCCCATCTGCATATCCGGGACGGGCAGAGCCAAGCAATCGGTTTTCGCTGCCAGTCAGAATATATTCTCGGTTTCTCACATCACCGGAACTGGCTTTTGATTCATCGAGATAACGGATATCCGCTGTTAAAAGTGTCTCATTTGTAATACTGAAAATTTTCCTTTGCGGACCCAACAATGCACTTTTTATTTTTGCCAAAGCAGTCTGTGCCTCATTGTATAGAACTCCCGATTTTATCGTGTATTGCATAAATGCGCCTCCTCTCTTAAACGAGCGAATACAGGATAATTCCCGCAACGCCGGAGCCTACCATAACCCAAAGTGGATTTGGCTTCCATTTTCTTAAAACAAAAATACCAATCACAAAAACAATCACGGCAATCACATCCAGAGATGTCAAATCATTTGGAAGCGTTCTCTGCCCATACAGTGCCATAATCAACAGCGAAATACCCGCCGATGCGATCATTGCAATTACCGCAGGGCGAAGTCCGGCAAGAATGCCCTGCACCATATTCAATCCACGGAAACGATAGTAGATATAGGCAAGAGTCATCACAATGACGCAGGACGGAAAAATGCAGCCTACAGTTGCGATAATAGCTCCCGGAAGTCCTGCAACTTGAATCCCAACAAAGGTTGCGGAGTTGATGGCTATGGGGCCGGGTGTCATTTCAGCGATGGTCATAATATCCGCAAATTGCGTCATTGTCAGCCAAGGGTGAATATCAACTACTTGGTTCTGGATTAAAGGCATGGCAGCATATCCGCCCCCGATGCTAAATAATCCGATTTGAAAAAAGCTCCAGAACAATTCAAGATATATCATTTCTTATCACCCGCTTTCTGTATTTTTCCTTGATACCATGTATCCACTGCTCCGATTACTCCACAAACAAGAATGATGACTATGATGTTCACAGAGAAGAAGCGAACAGCAATAAAAGAACCAAACATAACGACAACTGGCAATAGTCGTTTTTTCTGAAAAATGGTTTTTGCCATATTGATTACAACATCGCAAATCACCGCTGCCACTCCACAAAGCATTCCTGCCATTGCCATATTTACAATAGCATTATCTCGAAATGCCTGATAGAACATGGAAATGATTGAAATAATGATTAACGGTGGCAATACTGTTCCTAATACCGTAAGCATAGCTCCGGGGAATCCTGCCACATGATAGCCTACTAAAATGGAAGCATTGACTGCTATCGCTCCCGGCGAAGACTGAGCGATTGCGGTTAAATCCAACATCTCATCTTCATCAATCCAACCAAGCTCCTCCACAAATTTCTTTCTCATCAAGGGAATAATTACAAATCCACCACCAAAGGTGCAAGCACTCAGTTTGAAAGTGGAGAAAAACAATTTTTCGTATTTTTGCAAGCTGTTCACTTCTAAAAATACCATCCTTTCTATATCTATTAACATTATACCACTTGATTTCTGATAAATGAAATAATATAATTTAACATGAACAATAAGTGGTTTAATATAAGGAGCATTTTATGACGATACGACATATGATAATATTCCGTTCCATATGTGAAAATGGGTATAATTCCACAAAAGCAGCGGAAGCTTTACATATGACACAGCCAGCAGTCAGCCTTGCCATTAAGGAGCTGGAACAATATTATGGTGTGCGTATGTTTGACAGAATCGGTCGAAGATTGCAAATCACCGATGCGGGGCAGCATTTTCTTCAATATGCGATACATATATCCGACTTGTTTTCGGATATGGAAACGGGTCTGCGTGATTGGGATTCCAAGGGTATTCTTCGCATTGGTGCAAGCATCACGATAGGCTCGCAGTTTTTACCAAGCTATGTAAAGGCGTTCACTCAAATCTGTCCGGGCATTGATGTTAGGGTTACGGTTGAACAGTCAGAACGTCTGGAACAGAAAATTTTATCAAATGAGCTGGATTGCGCTCTGATTGAAGGTATTGCCCATGATTCAAATATTGTTTCAGAATCTTATATGGAAGATCATTTAAGCGTCATTTGTGGGGTTGAAAAAGGTTGGATACAAGGACAAATCATATCCGTGGAAGAATTTCAAAAGCAACGATTTCTCTTACGAGAGAAAGGAAGTGGTACACGAGAGGTTTTTGACCGTGTTACCACACAAGCCGGTATTCATGTTGTTCCGGTATGGGAAGCCATGAGCACGACCGCACTTGTCAACGCTGTGATCAACGGACTGGGAATTGCTGTTTTACCTCATCGAATGATTCTTCCGGCTCTGCGACAAGGCTTGATTTATACTGTCAAAGTTGAAGGATTGAGTTTTAGCCGAAATTTTCACATAATTCATCACAAAGACAAGTTTTTAACAACTTCTGCAAAACAGTTTATTGCCTTATGTAAGGAATATGAAGCGGATTATCCGTTGCCTTGTTACAATGGGCTATATGATTAAAAAGCCTTTGTGGTCATAATGGCTACAAAGGCTTTCCTATTCGTAAAATTCAAATTTGTCTTTCTCTTAATTTCCTATTATTTATACACCAAAATTATGAATATTTCTACCCGCCGTCTATTGACCTCGATTACGAGGAAAATAGGCGGCTTTTTTGTTTGCAAAAAATTTTTTCAAGAAATTTTGAAAAAACACCCCCCAAAAACGCCCTCCCATTTCAAACAAGTGAAGGGGTTAATTGCGAACCACGAACACGGAAGCCTTTCACTTGTACTTTGACAACTGAATATATAGGCACATCGGACTTTAGTTCTGATGATGAGCCACCTTATCGGGTACGCCAAGACCTCTGATAATAGAGCGAGCGAGAATCCCCGGTAAAAGTGTCAGGCTGCACCTGATACGGCGATGACAGTCAGAATAATAATGGTTGACCGTTCCGATTTGGTTGTCTGCTACATTGAACACAACAGTGGCGGTGCCTTTCAGACCGTGCAGTATGCAAAAAAGAAAAACAAAGAGATTGTTAATCTTTCAGACCAATAACGGACGATTTGCCAGTTTGCTTCTACATAAAAAACAGGGTAGAAAAATTCAGAATTATGTGCTATAATTATTATGTATATTTATGTTCGGATGCAAAAATACCGGACAAAATAAGAATTTTGCAAAGGGATATCCCTTTGTTGGTTACACAGTAACCAACAAACAACCCCTGTCAGTATGAATTTTCGGAAAGGAGCGGAGGAAAGTGAAAGCCAAAAGCAATAAAACCGTTTGGATTACTGTGGCTGCCGTCGTTGTGATAGCCGCCGTGATCAGGCTTTACAACAATCAAAACACCTCTGATGATGTGTTGTTCACGGACTTTATCCGCTCTCTGCTCCATATCGGGCTGATTACGGCATGGGGCTTTTCCATATACCAACGAGTGGTTCAAAAGCAGGCACGGCACTATCTGTGCGGCATTGCCGTTTTGATGATCCTTTGGCTGAACTTTAAGGTTATGAAGTATTACATTTGCACGGATGTAAATGTCAGCCGGTATCTTTGGTATCTGTATTATCTGCCGCTGGGCGGGATGCCTCTGTATACGCTGTTTGCCTCCCTGTTTATTGGAAAAACGGAGGATTACAAGCTGAAATGGCAGGTAAAGCTGCTGTATATACCGGCGATTCTGCTTTTCCTGATGGTTATGACGAATGACCTTCACAAGTTTGCCTTTTCCTTCCCTCAGCATGATTTCTCGCCGGACAATTACCAACACGGAATCGGATATTTCATGGTGTTCGGTTGGTTTGCACTATGTACATTTGCTTCGTTTTATGTGATGTATTCCGGCGGCAAAATAAAGCGTAAACCCCGAGCATTTGCACCGTTGATTGTAGCTTTAGTTTTGACGGTTTACTATATTATTACCTACATGGTTGAGAATCCTGTCACAAAACTTCTCTCAGGAGACCTGTCCTCTGCGTGTTCGCTGCTGTTTGCCGCTGTATTTGAATGCTGTATCTACTGCGGACTGCTCCCCACCAACACACGGTATGACGAAATGTTTGAGACTTCCGTCGGCAACAGCGCACAGATTGTTGATGAAAACTATAATGTCCGGTATGCTTCCGCATCTGCCGAGCCTCTATCAGTAGAACAAATTAAACAAGCTCTTAATGCTCCTGTAGCCTTGTCCGAAGGAAAGCTGCTGCATACGGCTCCCATCGGCGGCGGATATACGGTCTGGACGGAGGATATATCCGAACTTACCAATCTGCGCCGTGAGCTGACTGAGACCAAGGAAGAACTGGAAGAACGCACCGCCATGCTGAGGCATGAGTATGTGCTGGAAAAGGATAGAAAGGTGACTGCGGAGCAGAACAGACTGTATGACCTGCTGACCGCCTCCACGCAGAAACAGATCGACCGCATTGCGCGGCTGATGAAGGAGTACGAGCTGGTGGACGGGGACGCGGAAAAAGGAAACGCCATTCTGTCCAAGATCGCCGTGCTCGGCGGCTATGTCAAACGTAAAAAGCACCTGACGCTTTCCATCCAGAACGGGTTTGACATTCCCCAGGGCGAACTGAAAAACGCCATTGAGGAATCTGTCCGCTACCTGAAAGCCATGGGAGCGCACTGTGTGGTGTTTGTAGATGCGGAACGGGACTATTTGCCCGGCGAGATTGCGTCCGCCGCCTATGTCTTTTTCGAGGACGCGGTGGAAGCGGCGCTTTGCAGCATCACTTCCTGCGCGGTATCGGTGAGTGTGGTGGAAGGCGTGCTTCGTATCCGTGTAACCGTCGGCTGCAGGGAGGATCTGAGTCCGCTCGGGAAAGAGTGGCCGGACGCTTCGGTTGCGATGTCGGACGAGAACGAGTGGGAATTGATCCTGCCTCTGAGGGGAGGTGCCGGAAGATGACCTGCTTTTGCGAACTTTCTCATTACGCACAGATGGCGGTGATTATTATCACTTGGCTTGGCGTGCTGGCACAGCTTGTTTTGCCGTTGTACCGGTTTTTCCACCGCCGGTCGGCAATACATACTGTACTGGACGGATTTCTGCTGTACGGATTACTTGTGCTGCTTTGCTTCCTTGTTCGGTATAATCAGCATGTTACCCAAAGTGATTTTCATCTGCCGGTGCCGGCTCTGATTTGTATCCTTGTCGCCGCCTTTGCATATTCCGTCATAAGTCTTATCGCGGAAATGCGGCGTAGCAAACGGGAAATCAACGAATGGTCGGTCAAGGAAGCGATTGACGATCTTCCGGTGGGACTTTTGTTTGCGGACGCAGACGGACATATCATTCTGATTAACCGGAAGATGGCAGAACTGTCCCACTTGCTGATAGATAGACTTCCCCGGACACTCAGTGACATGACGGATGCCCTATCTTCGCCCCCATCGGAAAGCCAAGTGGAGGTCATGACGGATGTAGCGGGTTGCTACCGTTTTAGGGAGGACAGGATTTACCGCTTTTGCCGCAGCGAACTCGACGGTGAGGGACTTTCAGGTTATGTCCAGCTTGCCGCCCATGACGAGACCGAGCTTTATGAAGGCAATGTTCGTCTGCGGGAGAATAACGAGGAACTGAAAAAGGTAAACCTCCGGCTACAAAAGATGTATGCGCGCATGGAGGACGAGGTGCGGGAAAAAGAAAGCCTAACTCTGAAGGTCTGGCTTCACGACACCCTCGGAAGCAGCTTACTCACCATTCAAGATGTCAAGAACAGCTCCTCTACCGAGACAAAGCAAAAGCTGAAGGATTTGCAGGAGGCTGTCGGGATGCTTTCGGCAAGCCGTTCCACTGCAAAAGGAACCTTTGAGGAAGCACAGCAGAAAGCCAAACAGCTCGGCGTCAAGGTAACGCTGGACGGCTATATTCCGCCTGACACCACGGCGGAGCAGCTCATAACGGCTGCCGTGCGGGAATGCGTCACCAACTGTATCCGTCACGCCAAGGGAGACAGAGTCAATGTCAAGATCACCGAGAAGGTCGGTTTACTGCGAGTACAGATTACAAACAACGGCGAAGTGCCGAAGGATAAAATAACGGAAGGCAGCGGCCTTTCCTCCCTGCGCAGGAGTGTAGAGGCTTCCGGCGGCGATATGATAATTTCTCACCGACCTGCGTTTGCCCTTACCCTGTATCTTCCGAGGAAGGAGGAAGACAATTTATGATCAATATACTGATAGTTGAGGATGACAAATACATACAGGAGCACTTTGTCAAGCTGTTTACAGCCGACGAGCGCTTTCATCTGGTCGGCGCTGTACGGGACGCCTTTGAAGCGGAGCAGCTTTGCAATAAAGGGATTGACCTGGTGCTGATGGATGTGCAGACCCTCCACCGCCATTCGGGGCTTGCCGCAGGAAAGCGGATTAAGGAAAAATGTCCCAATACCAAGGTTGTAATAATGACTTCATTGGTAGACCCGGAGGTGCTTTCCAAGGCAAAGACAGGCTGTGCCGACGGGTTGTGCTATAAGGATCACGGGGACGATGAAGTGATGGCGGTCATTGAGCGTGTTCTCAGCGGAGAACGCAGCTTCCCCGACGAAACACCGCCCGTGGAGCTGGAAGATATCTTATCAAGTGAAATTAAGCCGATACAGCTTGAAATTCTGCGCCTGTATATCCGGGGCATGAGCTTTGCGGAGATTGGGCAGAAGCTGGGTATTACCGGCGACGCCGCACGGTGGCATATTCGCGATATGGTCACCCGGTGCGGATTTGACAGCAAGGAGGAGCTGATGGCGGCAGCCATAGAAAGCAAGCTGATCGTCACAGCTCTGAAAGACGAATAATATAAAACATTTTCCCGGTTCATCGGATTTACGGTGAATCGGGTATTTTTTTGCCCTTTTTCAAAAACCTCCGTTTTCGGAGTGACAAGCGCAAAAATAATCACTAAAATAGACTTGACAAACGGATTTTTTGTGATACGCGAAAAAACCTCCGTTTTCGGAGTGAAAAATGCGAAAAAAATCTTTATAATGTACTTGACAAATTGTTTTTTGTGTATCAGCCGAAAAGCACTTCGGTTTTCAGCAGGTCAGAGCATAGCTGCTTTATGCAAATCATACCGGGTAAACGGTACAAACACGCTTTAGGCAGTCTATATATAAGCGCCTTGCCTTGTGTTCATAGGCAGGTAAACTAACAAGGAAGGAACGAATGTGAATATGCGCAAAATCTTATTGGATATGCAGAGCGGGCTTTTCGCAAAGGCGATACAGAGAACGCTATCACAGGAACTGGACGATTATCAGGTCATAATCTCTGAGCATCCGGACAAGACCGTGCAGCACTGCAAAACCTTCAAGCCCTATGCCTTGTTAATGGAAGCGACCGGTTACACCCCCTGGATGCTGGAAGAGCGGCTCGCCATCCGGGACAAGGTCAAGAAAATTGACCCCGACTGTAAAATCGTCATTTTAGTTGACGATCAGGCAGACAACGAGCTGGCGGAAAAGGTCAAGTCGGCAAAACGGGACGGTTTGATCGACGCCTTCCTTTTTGGAACCGTGACCGAACAGTACATGGCTGCGGTCATGGACAGTCTGTAAGGAAAGGCGGTGGTTCTGATTGATAGGATGAACATTCCGCTTGTGTTTCAAACAGACAGCATGCTTTTCCCCGGAGGCCATACGCCGGAGGAAAGGCGGATACTTAGTATGGCATATATCACTTCTATTAAGGAGGTACTTTTATGAGCAACACAAAACAAGCAAAACCGAAACGGCTATTAAGCCTGTTTCTTGCACTGACCATGGTGCTGGGTCTGCTCCCGGCCATGAGCCTGACGGCTTCCGCGGCTGTGGTCACGGATGTGAACTTCACGGTGCGGGCACCCATCGGTACTGAGCACCCCAGCAATACCGCGACATGCGACAACGAGAAAGTGCGGGTCACCGACGTCCAGTGGACCAAGGGCGACGCCGGAACAGGCAAGGTTCTGGGCGAAGATGATGAATTTAAGGCTGGCGATTGGTACACCGTCAAAGTGTACTTTTACTGCACGGACAACTATACGGTTGCCGTCAATTACACCGCAACCTTAAACGGAAATGCCGTGAGCCTGGAGAACGCGGACGGCATGCCGGGCATCTATGTCACGGAGTACGCTTTTCAGGCAAAGGATTCCCTCTTCGCCTATCTGCCGGATGACGTCTACTGGACCATTTGGGGCAACGTCACCGCCAGCGGCGAGACGGGCTATAATCAGCTGAAAGAGTATATCCAGAAAGAAACCGTCACCTGGGCCATCCGGCTGGATTCCGACGTGAAATATACCGAAGATTACAAGCTGGGCATGACCGTCACAGGCAAGAAGTATCTGGACCTCAACGGCCACGACATCGACATCAAATATGACAAGGGCTGGACCGACACCCTGTTCACCATCCCCGAGGGAAGTGAGCTGGTGATACTGGACAGCAAGGGCGGCGGCTCCATCCGCTACGACGGCTACATCTTCGACGGTGCGGATTACGACGCGGGCCATCTGGCGGTGCGCCATGTCTTTGACGTGTCCGGCAAGCTGACCATCAACGGCGGCCGGATACTGGGCGGCGGCCGCTCCAAGCAGCAGTGGCTGGCTGTTGCATCAAAAGGAGGCAAAGTGGAGGTATACGGCTTTAACGGCTATGTGCGCAACCAGGTCAACGGCTGCGGCGTCATCGTGGAGAACGGCGGTGAGCTGGTGGTCAACGGCGGCGACGTCACCGGCCGCGGCTATGAATATCTGACATCGGGCGACGAAGAAAACCTTCCCAGTTACAAAAGAGCGGCCGCCATCCGGATTATGAGTGGCGCCAAGGTCACGCTGAACGACGGCTATTTCAAGGGATACGGCGGCGCCGACGTGATCGATCTGAGAGCATATGCCAATCAAGTCAATGTGACCGTCAAAGCCGGTCAGTTTGTGACCCACAAGATCGATAAAGTCCGTCTGCCCGACGCGATCATCACTGACCAATGGATGGGCGGACAACGCGACAACTACATGGACGGCACTTACGGTGTTGTCGGTCTGAAAAGCGAATGGATCGACCCCAACGCCGAGGTGATCATCGGCGGCGAGGAAGCGGAAACCAACGAAGACGGGGTTATTCAGGTCCATGATTACAACAACGCAACCCATATTATCTCCCCCAAGGAGAACATCCCTTCCCTGACAAGCTATATCCGTCCCGTGACCGGCGTTACCCTGTACGATTCCACCACCTCCGACACGGGCAATACCTACCGGGGCGCGTGGACCATGGGCACCGCGGGCATTCTGGAGGCGGTGTTTGACGAGAACGACTACTACTGGGAGCAGGGCATTCTGGACAACGACTGCATGGGGGACACCCGGCAGAAGAGCTATATGGTCTGGGAGATCCGGGATTACTTCCGGGATCAGCTGCTGACCACGATCGTGAAAAAGAGCGGCACCACCCTGAATCTGAACGCCCTGAGCGATGTCAACGGCGACCCGATCAACATCGAGTGGGAGCTGGGACGCATCTACTCGGTGACCGCCTATATGGCGGAGGAATGGGACGGCCACTACGAATACGAGACCCTCCACAGGATCGGCCAGTATGACATCCAGGCTTTGTCCGGCAATGTGGGCGCCCTGGGCAACGCCGACATCGTGGATATTACGCAGGAGGGCTTCATCACCTCCTACGGCAGTCACTATCCCGACTTCACCGCCACCGTCTCCCAGAACACCATCAATGTTCTGGAGGCTATGAAGGAGAGCGGCGAGATCGTGGACTGGTATGTCACCGTGTCCTACGAAGAAGTGGTGAGTGACGTCCAGTATCCCGCCACCTGGAAGCTGACGGCCGATGAAACCTCCACCCGGATCTACACCGGCGCGCCGGGCATCACCACGGTGGAGAGCAAGGTGTATGTGGTGTACGCCAGCAGTGCGACAGTCGTTGTCCACAGCCAGAAGGTGGACCTGCTGGCCTTCTCCGACATCGCGCCGATGGGATTTAACTATACATGGGATTCAGCAGAGGTTCCCATGATCACCCTGACCAATTGCGAAGACCCCGACGCCTACATCCAACTGGATGCCGGCCTCGGCACAATGATCGCGCAGGGGCGGAACGTCCTGGGCGGCGAGATCAATTGCGGCCAGGCGCTGGACGCTTCGAACATCTATTGGGAGTATCAGGACAACAACGGCAACTGGGTGAAGATCGAGTCCCCGAAGGCGGGCATGGTCTACGGCAGCGAGCGGGGCAGTACCAACAACTACCTGTATGTCCGCGCGGACGCCACCTACCGCGCCTGCTATCAAATCGGCGACAAGGTCTTTACCAGCCCCAAGCCGATGGTTGTACTCTCCGAGGTGGACTATGACAGCTATCCGCTGAACCTGATCCCCTCCACCGACAGCACCGTCTACGGCGACGGCGCGACGATCTCCGTCGATCTGACGCCCGTTGCGGGCCAGAGCAGCGAATGGAGCGATAACCTGCGGGCTGTCTTCCAGTGCGTCGGTTGGCCCGCCGGCGCGGTAAGGCCGCAGAGCAGGATCAACTATCAACCCGATAATGCGAGTTACATATTTAACCAGTATTTCAGCAACAACGGGCTGACCGTTCAGACCGACGCCTTCTTCGGAGGCGTAGAATCCCGCGTCCGTCCGGGCACCTATACTTACCGCGTGACGGTCTATGACGAAGACACGGGAAGAACAGTGAACGGCATCACCACAGGACAGACCCGCAGGACCAGCTTTGACGTGTCAGTCACCTACGAATACACCGCGACAGACGTCGACATCTATATTGACGGCGAGAACATCTCCAACCAGACCGACGAGGGCTGCTACCTGATGCCCGGCAACACCAGCGAGATCACGCTGGAGACCCGGCTCTATCCCATTTACGCCACGCTGATGCCGTCGGGTACCTCCCGGGCTTACTTCGTGAACTGGCAGATCGTCGGTGGTACGGATGTGGGCGAGATCGTTGGCCAGGGCACTTCGGCGACCTTCACAGCCAAGCAGCCCGGCAAGGCCACCGTGCGGGCAACGATCAAAGACGGCGGAACCAACGCGGTATTCACGACTGTGGATGTGGACATCATCGTGCCCATCGCCGGATTCACGGTGGAGAAGCCGGAGCTTGTGGTGGGTGATTACGTCAGCAGCGTCCTGCCGACCATCACCTCGGTCTGGAGCTACGGCGGCGAGAAGATCACCAATAATATCTGGGCGTATCTGGAGGTGTATCATTTTACCGGCTCCACCGGCAAAGTAGCGATCAATACCGGCTACAATGCCATCTATCAGTTTATACCCCAGGGCGACAACCGTTTCCCGGTGGTCAAGATCAACGACGAGATCTACGGCACGATCTACGAGCCGGATATGAGCGCCATTTCCATGAATACCTTTGATTCGGCCGCGGTATCCTCCGATGCCGGCAGAGGCTATTCCAAGGGCGACACAATCGTATACGTACCGGAAGAGGTATCTGTCTACTATGACTACACCTACGACTGGGTACGGGATCCCAACGCCAGATACGTCGACTTTATCAGCGTGACCCAGACGACCCCCGCGGTGGGCGATACGGCGGTCTATGACCCCGGAACCGATTGGAATACGATCAAGTTCCTTGCCGGCGAGGTCTCCTTCGGCGCCGCGCCCTTCGATTACTCCAGCGCGGTATATCCGGTCACAGAGCTGCTGGGCACCGGCATCCCCTATGACGACGCATCCGCCAACTATGCAGAGCGGACGACAACCACGGATGTTCTATGGAATGCCAATGCGGCTTCTTATGAATGGTATGGGAGTAGTGGAGGCACCGAGCAGTCCTACTCCGCAGGCATCCACATGAATGAGCTGAATGTTTATACGGCCGACGGTGCCGACGGCACGACGTACTATTTCAGCCCCGACGTGATGCTGGTGGTCAACGGCCATCAGGTCAAGGTCAATGTAAATACCGGCACAAGGATCGGCTCATACTACTACTTTGATGTCGGCACCGTTGATGTTTACGACGGCGTGACGGTGCTGGGGATCGACGCTCCCGTTGCCGGGAAAACGCCCATCACGGCCGACCGGACCCTCTGCCTGAACTCCGCGGCCACCGAAGCATTGCCACTGTACGTCTCCCGTCTGACCTGGTTCATCGACGCGGACGGCGACAATGTCTGCGACGAAGGCGAGGAAGCCCTTGTCCGGTACGACGCCGAGGGCAATTACGACGCCGAAGCCAGCGGCCTCAACGAGGACGGCACCTTCAAGTACAACACCACCTACAAGGTGTCACTCTCCGTCGCGCTGGACGAAGGCGCCGCGGGCAGACTGGCTCCGTACACCTTCAAGACCTCGGTCTACACGGGCACCGTTTATCAGGACGCCATCATGCATTATGACACCGGCGGCGCGCCCACGGACGCGGTCTACGCCTACCCGAAGACCGCTATGGAGCCGCTGATCAAGTACGAGGCGACCTTCACCGCCAAGGCGGGCGACAACGGATTTACCTTCCCGCTTGACCCGTACCCCACAAATGAAACGCACCATTTCACACTGAGCAGTTTCGCCTTTAAAGATGCTGAGACTGGCTCCTATGTGGGTACCAATCTGCTGGAAGACGGCAAGAGCTATATCTTTGAAGTCACATTTTGTGCTGAGTATGGCTATGTTTTCCGGGAGGACTTTGCCGTCATCATCAACGGCGAGACCCTCACCAGCGGCGTTACCATCAGCGGCAGCGACAACTATCTGTCCATCACCTATCCCTTCACGTTGGGCGGCGGTTCCGGCGCCGGGGTGACGGTCTCCGGCACTGCTACCAGCTTTGGCAGCGACACCGACGACGTTACCATTCAGCTCATCAAGAGCGGCACGTCCGAGGCGGCGTATGAAGCAGTCGTCAAAGGCAACAGCGCGGAGTATTCCATCAGCAAAGTGGCCCCCGGCACCTACACCATGAAGGTGATGAAGAATAACCACGTCACGAGAGAGTACACCGTCACGGTGAGCACGGAGAATGTGACACAGGATGTGAA
>ULVD01069438.1_pt1 | contig 15534 bp, 12 predicted proteins | sample 1959101 | NCBI WGS metagenome assembly ULVD01 (sample SAMEA4835777, study PRJEB28245) | human gut metagenome | biome: gut microbiome; material: fecal sample | place: Denmark | collected 2008
ATATTTCTTTTTTATATTTTTCTTTATAAATAACTTTCCAATTTTCTTGCTATATGAAATATTTTCCGTTAATTCTTGTTCTATTGACTGACACTCTTCATCGCTTAATTTTAATCCGTTCTTTTTAAATACTTTTAATCCATTATCGCTATAAATGTTATGAGACGCAGTTATAACTAAAGCGTATGAATAGTTTAAATATGTCGTAGCAAAGGCTGAAATTGGTGTAGCTGCTACTTTTATATAGTCGACATCTTTACCGCTAGCAAGACAACCAGAAATAGCGCTTAGTGCTAATTCATCACCGCTTTCTCTAGTATCTTTAGAGACTAATAATCTTTCACCTTCAGGTATTCTTTTACCTAAAACATATCCTAATCTAAAAGCAATTTCCGGAGTCAATTCTTCATTTGCTTTTCCACGAATACCATCTGTACCAAATTTATATTTTTCCATTTTATTTACACATGATAAATATATGTCATAAAACCTTTTTTGTTGACAAAACACATAGCGACAAACTTTATAAATAACTTGCTTTATGGCTATTATAGTTAATGCTATAATTTGCACATATCAAAGAGAAAAACTATGACTGAATGGGAAAAAGCTCAAAATGGATATCTATACGATGCTAATTATGATAAAGAAATTGTTGAGGCTAGAAAACGTTGTGCTGATCTATGTTATGAATTTAATAATTGTAGACCTTTAGATATTAATAAACAAAGAGAATTACTAAATGCTATTTTTGGTAGTATCAAAGAAAACCCAGTAATCACAGCCCCTTTTTACTGTGACTATGGATTTAATATCTTTATTGGTAAGAATTTCTATACAAATCACAATGTCACAATATTAGATGGTGCTAAAGTAACAATCGGTGATAATGTTTTTATTGCTCCTAACTGTGTTTTATCAACAGCAGGACACGCTATAGATAGCGAGCAACGTATTAGTTGATTAGAAATCGCTCTACCTATTACAATAGGCGATAACGTTTGAATCGGTGCTAACGTTTCTGTCTTACCTGGAGTAACTATTGGCAGTAATACTATTATTGGAGCTGGTAGTGTCGTTAATAAAAATATTCCTAATGGAGTAATTGCTGTAGGTAATCCATGCAAAGTAATTAGAAATATAACTGATGCGGATAAGAAAAAATATCCGATTTTTAAAAATTAAAGCACTAAAAAAGGTACAAACTTTATGTTCGTACCTTTTTCAATACACTTTTTTATCTATTAATCTTCATCATCGATAGAATCAAGCATTCCTCTAAAGATGTTAGGGAATTCATCAAGCTTAACTTGTTCAAGAATTCCTTTATATGCTATTGAGACTCTGCCAGTTTCTTCGCTGACTACTACTGTTATCGCATCGGTAACTTCAGAGATACCGATTGCAGCTCTATGTCTAGCACCATATTTACCAGTTAAAGCTTTAGTTGTTGGTGTGTAATAAACAGAAGCACAGACAATTGTGTTGCCTTTAATAATGACTGCACCGTCGTGTAATCTTGTTCCTTCATAGAAAATTGTTTCGAGAAGTTCTGGAGTTACAGGAGCGTTAATCATAGTTCCTGACTTATAGTAATCTGTTAATGGTGTATGAGTTTCAAATGTCATTAATGCACCAGTCTTAGTTTTAGAAAGATTGCTAACAGCATCTGTAATTACTTTAAGCAATGCTTCTTTATCATATTTTTGATTTTCAGTTTTCTTCTTGTTCTTTAGTGTGCTAATAAGAAGTGGTCTAATATCACCAATATTAACAAAGCAGACAAGAATTAACATAATCATTAAGACCCACCAAATTATGCCAGCTACCATATTTAAATCAAATATGTATGTTAATATGTAAAGGAGGAAACCTCCACCAAATATAATTAGTACTCTTTTTTGCCTAAATTTATAATACACAAGCCCACAAAGACCTATGAGTAAAAACAGTGAAATAACAAAGTCGGCAACAAACAAAGCGCTATGGAAATCTTTCATTAAAAAATGCATCTAGCGGTACCTCCTTATCACGTTAATATTTTAGCAATAATTAATAGCGTTAAGCAATAATTTTATTTTCTTTTTAATTAAAATATATGTTTTTATTTTCTTTTTTGTTAACTATTTGCTTATTAATTAAATTAAAGCGTTAAATTTGCAAATTTATTTCATATTTTAATTTGTTTTTATTTTTTATTATTTTTTAATCGTTTGTAAAATGTGTACGCATTAAATAGATATAAAGAATAAACATATGTTAATATTTAAAAGTAAGGTCAAAAAAATGGAAGAAGAATACGAGTTACTTTTACAAGAAATTATAGAAAAAGAATCATACCAACAGTTAAAAAAATTTATCCATCATGGAAAAGTATCGACTTATGAGCACTCTATAACAGTCGCTAGATTATGTTACGAATACGCTAAGAAGAAAAAGCTTGATATCGATTATAAGTCTCTTATTAGAGCTGCCTTATTACACGACTACTATCTTTACGATTGGCACGATAATGGGAAGTGGCATAAGCCACATGGCTATAAGCATCCTAAAATAGCCTTACAAAACGCTATCAAAGATTATCCTGATATAAACGAAATTGAAAAAGATGCTATTTTAAGACACATGTTTCCATTAACTCTAATACCACCTAAATATAAAGAAGGTTGGATATTACAAAAGTGTGATAAAAAAGCAACTTTAAGCGATTACAAAAAGAAGAAAAAGAACAAATGACACAAATATTCTTATGTAGTAAAATGTATTTGTGAATCAGTAAAGGAGAGCTATATGAATATTTTATTAGTTAATGACGATGGATATAAATGCGAAGGAATTAATATTCTTTTTAATAAACTTCAAAAATATGGAAATGTCATTATGGTAGCACCAAAAGAATTCATGTCAGCTAAATCTTGCTCTTTGACACTTAAAAGCTCTCTTGAATTTAAAGAGTTTGATAAAAATAAATATTATTTATCAGGCTTTCCAGCTGACTGTGTTTCTTTTGCTTTTTGGTACTTTAAAGATATTAAGTTTGATTTAGTCGTCTCTGGATGTAATGACGGACCAAATATTTCTTATGATACTTTATATTCCGGAACTATAGGTGCTTGCTTACAAGCTTCTAAGCAAGGCTATAAAGCAATAGCGTTCTCTTGCCCTCACAACTTTGAAATACTTGAAAACAACTTTGATAAAGTCATGCAATATATCTTAGATAAAAATTTATTAAGTGCAGAGTATTTCTTAAACGTAAACTTTCCACGTGGAGAAACAGTTAACGATATAAAAATGGCTACTCTTTACTATCGAAATGACTATAACTACTTTGATATAGACGAAGAAGGAAGATACATAGCTAAAAGATATGAAGAAAAAGATATTACTGATGAAGAATCAGATTGCTATTTAATTGACCATCATATCGTTTCAATCCAACCTTTAAGCAATTCTTACTTTAATCAAGAAGTTTATAACAAATTAAAATAAGCACAATAAAACCCTATAAGTTTAAGCTCATAAAGCTATCTTATAGGGTGTTTTTATCTAATTAAAGTTCTTTTTTCCAAAGACCATGTAAGTTGCAAAGTTCATATGCAGCAATTACTTTTTCATCTTCAATAGTGAAAGTAGCTTTTGGTTCTTGACCAGGTTTTAACTCTATTTTAAAGAAGCCACGATCTGTTTCAAGAATAATCCACTCAATATAGTGAACGTCTAACATTGGGTGTAAAACACTACCAACTGTGACAGTAACTTTATTATCGTTTATTTCAACAACTGGTACGTGTTTTTCAACTGCAGCATCTGTTGTATTAGGTATAACTTCAATTAAACTAGGATCATTAACGGATGATTCATCCATTGGAATAACTTTTCCATTTAAATTTCTATAAAATTTCAACATATAAGGTTCTCCTTTTCTTACCCTAATGTTAACAAATTTATAAATATTTATTCAAATATAATGCTTAGTAATTTAATTTAAGTTCTTTCTTATAGATATCTAATAAATTTTTAAACCTAGCATAGTGAACAACTTCTCTTTGTCTTAAGAAAAGTAATGGTTCTATTACATCTTGATCAGAGGCTAAATCTATTAAGTGTTCATAAGTAGATCTAGCTTTTTCTTCAGCAGCTAGATCTTCTGTTAAGTCAGTTATAAAATCACCTGAACTCGATAAACTAGCAGCAGTGAAAGGATTGCCGTTTGCATCGCACGGATATAAACCAACACCATGATCAACATAGTATGGTGCTAAACCAGCATCTTCTAGTTCTTTTAAGCTAGCACCTTTAGTTAACTGATAAACAATAGTGCAAATCATTTCTTCGTGGCCTATTTCTTCAGTACCTATTTCAGTTAGTAAAGTTCGGCCACGTTCATCTGGCATAGTGTATCTTTGAGCTAAATATCTTGTCGAAGCCCCCATTTCACCATGTGGGCCACCATATTGAGCTATGATAAACTTAGCCATCTTCAAGTCTTTTCTTTTTATATCGATAGGATATTGTAATCTTTTCTCATATTTATACATAACTAATCTCCTAACCAAGCAGATGGTTTTGTAACATAATCCATATATCCATCTTTGTACTTGCCTTCAGCTTGAGTAAGTGGTCCATATTTATCTATATATTCTTTCTTTTTATCACTAGCTAATTTAGAATATTTTTCAAATTCTAAAGCAGCTTCTTTATCGTTTGGATATATATCTAAATATAAACCTAAATCGTGTGCTACTATATCATAAGCCATAAGTTCTAACATAATTTTTTCTTTTTCAGTTTTAGGCGTAGTTACTCCTGGTTTATAGTTTTTATATCCTCTATATTCGTTTTTAAAAGAGTTGCCGAGCATTAATGCATCGATAGGTGCAAATAAAAACGATTTTTGAGTCTTATTAATATCTTCTTCTTTTTTTCTCTCCTCACTATAGTCAGGAGTAGAAATAATAAAATATAACGGGTTTGAATTAAACATATTTTTCTCCTTAAACCTATGTTATTCGACTACAAATAAGAAAGTATATTTAATACGCCTATATACAACTTTTCTTTTATCTTTATTTATTGATTTTTACTATTGTCTAAAGTAAAATTATGATACTGCCGACATAGCTCAGATGGTAGAGCAACTGATTCGTAATCAGTAGGTCGAGAGTTCGATTCTCCCTGTCGGCACCAGTGTAGAATTTTATTAGTCCAGTGTGGAAATACTGGGCTTTTTTCATGCAATAATTGCAAAGTTATATTTAAAAAGCGTTATGTAAGCGTCAAAGATATCCATATATAGTTTGAACGTGTTCGAATCACTAATTTAGTTTAATTTTCCAAAGTAAAAGATTTTCTAATTCTTCTTTTGTTGAATTTGATTGTATATTATTTATTACTTTTCTATATATTTTTTATAATCTAATCCATTCACTATTGCCGTTTGGATTATTGGAAATATTATTTTTGGTGTTCACTTTGATAATATTATAGAATTTTATTAGTTCTATAGACTGTTAGTATACTTCGTTTAGAGGTTTTATTAATAACTTTTGTTTTGCCTTAATATGATTTAAATCAATAGTGATAAAATAACATTGTTCAATAGAATTTAAAATTTGTGACTTTTCGACTAGTTTTTGATAAAAAATAGTCTATATATAGATAAAAAGTTAGAAAAATGTTAAAATTTTTACAAGAATTAAAAATATGGATGAGGAATATTTATGGCTTATAAAGAGGCAGTCAAAAAATTAAAACTTAAAATGTTAATGACGCAATGACGCAAGAGAAGTTTGCAAAACTTCTAGACTTTCTTTTGCAACTATAAATAGGTGGAAAACTGGTAAATACATCGACTATTAAAGCAAGAAGAAAATTACAACCACGCTTGTATTTAATCATATAATGTTTAGAATTTTTCTCATGACATTTATGAGAAGCCATGTTTTAGGTTATAAAGTATTTGTTTCATACATTAATGAAGAAAAAGAAACTTAGAAGTGATTGGATATATTAAAAGACAAATTTACTAAGGATTGATTCATCTATAATTGTAGTAAAGCTTAATTCTAATATTAGAACTGAATGAAAAACGGATTAACCATTAAAGATTTAGAAAAATAATTATTATTAATAAAGTATATTGGAGGAAGATTACATGAACATAAAAATCGAAAATTATAATGGCATAAAATCATTAAACTATGACTTAGAAGAAGGTAAAATAAACTTTCTTTTTGGAATTTCTGGTTCTGGAAAGAGTAGCATAGCAAGTGCTTTGATTGATAATGAACTAGATTCTCACGTGACCGTTGGCAAGACCATTAATGATTTACTTGTTAAAGTTGATGACAAAGATGTAAGTTATGATAAATTTAAAATGTTTAACTTGGATTATATGGAGAATATTTTAATTAATAAACAAAATGGTTATGATATTTACACTATTTTATTTGGAGATGGCGGTCAGATAGCTTCTTGCAAGGCAAATTATGAAACAGCAATATCTGATTTAGTTGCTGTAAAGAATGATTTAGTGAACGCTATTAATTATATATCTACTTTAGTAAAAGAACTTAAGCTTAACACTATTTCGAATAATACACATTTTGGAGCAAAGAGCTTGAATGTCATAATGGAAAAGAATGTGGCCAAAATTCCAAATTATAGGAATGCAATTACATATAATTCCGCCCAATTAAAATGGATGAAAGATGGCACAAATATGCCTTCATATGCAAATGAAGTATGTCCATTCTGCTCTAGGAAAATGACAAAAAATAGGATTGATAAAATTGATAAATTGATTATATTTGATTCTAAATCATATGAAAAAATTAATGCTCAAAGTGAAATATTTACTTTACTTGGATTAAATGCTCCAGATTGGAAAAAGAAAAGAGAAGTAAAAGAATTTAATAAGAAATTGTTAAAGTATTATATTATTAAACCCGAATTAGAAAAGTTTAATTCATACATTGATATCGCATCTTCTATGGAAATACAAAATATTAACATTGTTGTAGAAAAGCCTTCAAAACAACTTAATGAATTATATCCTAATATTGCATCTGCAGTAACCACATTTAATGGTAAAATTTTAAATGTTAAGCAGGCTTTAGGAAAATTAAAAGCAGAAACACAAAAAGTAATAAATAAAAATTCTGAAATAATAAATGAAAAGATGGATTTGCTTGGTATACCATATAAATTTATTAAGCAAAATATTGATGAAGAAAACAATAGAGCAGAATATAATATTTGCCATATTTTGGATACTAATAAAGATACAGATAGAGTTCGTAACCTTTCTTTTGGCGAAAAAAACTTAATTGGATTATTACTATTTCTTCTAGCTAATGATGATTGTCCAGGCTTAATAATAGATGATCCGGCAAGTTCTTTTGATGAATACAGAAGAAAAGTAATATTTGATATGATTTATGATTTTCATAAAAATAGTACAGTATTAGTTCTATCACACGACCATGTATTTGCAAAATACGCTGTATTTCATCGATTTGATGCATCAGAATTGGTTAGACAAAAGAAGTCAATTTCCGAATTAAAGCGAAAATTTTTAAATGATACAGGCAAAATTAATTTTATGGAATCATATGATGATTCTATTATTAAAGATATCAAATTAGATGATTTTGGTAATTTGTCGGATTTTGTATCAAACAGATTAAGCACTCTTCCTAAAGAAATAAATTACCAAACAGCAATAAATTTAAGAATTTTATTTGAATTAAGGAAGAAGAAAAATCAACTAGTTTATGCCTATCTTTCAGCTATTATTCATAAAGTTGATTATGCTATTATTCAAGCTGAAATTGCGAATAAAGGAAAATGTGAAAAAGATTTGGTAAATATTATTAATAATGAAACTGGCTTTTCATATAGCTTACTCGCTAATGATTATTTATCAAAAAATAACGAGTTTAATTATTTAGATTTTGAAAAAATCGTTAAGTGTCGTGAATTATTAAATTCGCGAAGTAAGAAGGATAAAGTGTTAAAGGATGAATTGAGTAATATCATTCATATGAATTCAGCACATGCAATTTGTTTAAACCCTTATATCTTTAATTATTTTTCAAAATATGTAAAAAAATATATTGATAACAATTAGATAATTTATAGGTGTATATAGTAAATAAAAGTATTAAATTTTGTGTGCTAAGACCATACACGATTATAAGTAATGGTATTAAATTGTATTAAAACTGTTTCATTTAGAAATTAAAAAATTATTAGTTTTATGCAGTAAAATGTTTTGAACTTTTTTACGATTGTTCAATTCTTATTGTCTGTTTAAACTTCCGAACTTAGATACATAAAATTTTTCATTTTCTAATTTATGTAATCTTTAAATTTTATATGTCAATAATTAAATGATTATCCTAACAAATGAGCGATTATATAAACTATTAATTTGCTTTTTCAACTTCAAGCCAAAATTTATGAGAATAGAACTTTTAACCGGAAGAATCAAATACAGAAGATTAGTAGAAACGTTTTTAAGATTCTTTGTAAAAGGATTAACACATCTGCATCTTTAAATATTATATTATTGTGTATTATGCATAGATAATAATTTTCTATAAAAGCAACCAATAGAAGAATTGCAATAACGATATGGATAGCAAGCTCAAGCAAACTTTAAGTGGAGTGTGAACAATATGAATGAAAGTACATCACAAAATGCGCATTAATATTGAGAATGTCGATGACTATAACTAAATAACAAATAAGTTGATTTTATTCACCTGTGTAAGGATTTCTATAACAAAAAGTACGAATAAACACCGATACGAAAAATTATTACTTTATTCCTAATGGAATATGGTTAAAAAAGATTTTATAATATTATTACTTAAAAAGACGGAGGAATTTATATGCTATCAGAAGTTCAATATATATTTTTGACAGAATTCATGGAAAAAGCAAAAGAATTTAAAAATCAGGATGATACTTTCAAACATTTAAATAGAGAAAAAATGGATGTAGAAACATTAAAAGATTTATTTGCTTTACACCCAGAATTATTTCCAGCGGAACCGTATAACGAAAAAAATCCATGTGACAAGCTAGATGGATACATGCTCATTGAATTCATAAAAGAATACATTGAAAAAGTAGGTCTTGATGAGTGCATTGAATACTTCGAGCCCTACTATTTTGGAATTTCAGCAAATGGATTAGAAAAAATTTCTGAATATGAAAGAAACGTTTCAGCATTAGAAATTGCTCGTAAAGCAAATGAAATTGCCAATAAAGCAAATTCAATTTCTCTTGAGTCCAACGGAATATCAAAAGAAGCAAATGAAAAAAGCAAAAGTGCCAATAAAATTGCCATAATAGCCTTAGTATTTTCTATACTCGCTACAATTACCGGACTTGTTACATTGATATTAGAAATTATTAAATTTGTTTTAGAAAAATAATCTCTAACTAGTATCAATATAAATCTATTGTCAAGGCACGACAAAGAAAAATTCTTTAAGGTAGCAATATTAGACAAAAATCACAAGCAAGAGCAAGGAATAAAGCTCCAATTTTTCTAGAAAGTATAAAGTTAAAAAATGTATAATCGATTTGTGAGATAAAGTGCTTTAAATCATTATTGTTTAGAAAGATGAATACATAACATTCAATTTTACAGCTAAAAAAGTAACTGTTGCCAAATAAGTGCTTTTTCAATTTAAAAAAACAATGATATAATCTCCGACTTTGACACTTGTAAGAACAAAAAGAAGGCAGAAACTCAGTATTTATCGAGTTTTTTGCCTTTTCTTAATTTGTTAATATGTGTTATATTTTCATTTTTCTCTTTTAGATTTTGATATTAATTTTCTACAACTTGCTTTAGACATCGCTAACATTGATTCTATTAATCCAAACGTTTTTTCTAATGCTTTTGTTGCTTTTCCTTCCATAGCTCCTATATAGAAACTCTCCACATCTATTACTTCATATTTTCTTAATGTGGTTATTATTTCATGTGCAGTGAAATGTTTCCTAATTTCTTCCATCTTTTGTTCCATTATTTTAAATATCATTATCGCTAAGTAACATATTAAAAAGTGAGCCTTTATTCTATCTTCTCTACTTAGATGTACTGATTTTGCTTCGAATTCTGTCTTCATTATTCTAAAGCTTTCTTCTATCTCCCATCTTCCTTTGTTTACTTTTATAATTGTTTCGGCTTTATCACTTAAGTCTGTTATTACGGCATAAAGCCGTTTTTTTACTGCTTATTAGCACATTATCATTTTATATAAGTTATTCAGTATATTTGTTTAAAAGTTTCAAAAAAATTAACAAAAATCGGGAAACTAATTGTACTTTTATAATTTAAATATTACAATTTATATAAATTACATTTAAGTTATGGAGGAAACAAAATGCACAAAACTGATTACACTACTGAATATGAAGTAGAAAATAAATTTATTGATATAATTAAAAGAAATTGGTATACTTTTTCACCCATTTCATCTTATGAAGATTTAATTCAAAATTTTAGAATTAAATTAAATCAACTTAATAAAGATATTCTTGTTGATGAAGAACTTTCAAATACTGAATTTAAAGAGATTTTAATGTACCTTGAAAACAAAAATATATTTGATGCTTCACAATTAATAAGAGAAAATGCTGGAAAAGGAAAAATTGATATAATTAAAAGAAATGGTAATCCTTTGTATTTAAAACTCGTTGATTTAAAAAATATTGAAAACAATCGCTTTGAAGTTGCACACCAAATAAAAACAGTAGGAGACTATCCAGGACGTTTTGATGTTACATTGCTAATTAATGGTTTACCATTTGTTCAAATAGAATTAAAAAAGCCAGGAGTAGAAATTAATCAAGCATTTAATCAAGTCTTAAGATATAAACGTGATGGAAATTATAGAGGCTTATTTAATTTTATCCAATTGTTTGTTATTTCAAACGAACAGCATACAAGATATTTTTGTAATAATGATGTACAAATTTATAAGAGCAATTGCTTTGTTTGGACAAATTTAAAAAATGAAGCTATTAATCTTTTATATGATTTTGAAGAAAATTTCTTATTTTGTCCTTTCTTATTTAAAATGGTTTTTAATTATATGATTGATAGTGCATCTCAAAGAAAATTATTTATAATGAGACCATATCAGGTTTATGCATTTGAAGCATTAAAAGAAAGATGTTTGAAGGAAGAAAAAAATGGATATTGTTTTCACTCTACTGGATCAGGTAAAACATTAACTTCATTTAAATTTGCTTTTGAAATGAGTAAACGTCCTGAAATAGATAAAGTTTTCTTCTTAGTTGATAGAAACGATCTTGACGATAAAACTGTAGATGATTTCAGTTCATATATGTCTTCATCAACAGATGAATTTACTAATATTAAAAAGACCGACGATTTGATTAAGAAAATAAAAAGTAATGATAAGCTAATCATTTCAACAATAAACAAAATGTCAAATGCTTTAAAAGGAAGACATATTGATGACCTTAAAGCATATAAAGATAAAAAAATAATTTTCATGTTTGATGAATGTCATAGATCTCAAGCTGGTGAAATGAGAAAAACAATCGACAAGTATTTCACTAACGCTTTATTTTATGGATTCACAGGAACTCCTATTTTTGATGAAAATGATGAGGTAACTGAGAATACAAAATTGACAGCTTTATATTTTGGTAAGCCAGTTCACACATATACTTTAAAAGAAGCAATTGGCGATAGAAATGTATTACCTTTATGTATTGATTATGTAAAGACTGTTAAAATGAATGACCAACTATTCCTTTTGGATAAAGAAGTAAAAGGAATTGATTATGATGAAGCATTACTTGATGATAGAAGATGCAAAGTAGTTACAGATGATATACTAAAACATTATGAATCTAAAACATCTGGAAAGCGTTATAATGCAATTTTAGCATGCCAATCTATAGCACTTTTAATTAAGTACTATAAATTGCTTTTACAAAACAAACAAAATATTAAAATTGCTGCTATTTATTCGTATGATCCAAATGAAGATTGTAAAGAAGGTGATAGCCCAGTTATTGCAAAGGGTGAGCTCGCTAAAATCATTGATGAATATGATAAAAGGCCAGAAAATAATGCAAACTTTAATTTAAATACATATAAAGCTTATGAAAGAGATGTAATAAGCAATTTTAGAAATAAAAACATTGATATTTTACTTGTTGTCGATAAATGTCTTACTGGTATGGATTTTGTTAGATGTAACACATTGTACTTAGATAAATCAATGAAAATGCATGGACTAATTCAAGCAATTTCAAGAACCATCCGTACAAATGATGAGCAAAAAATTTGTGGTAATGTAATATGTTATCAAACATCAAGAAAAACAATGGATGATGCGCTAGCTCATTTTAATAATGATGAAGATGTATATAATGACGTTACTTTAAAACCTCTTGAAGACCTTGTTAATGAATTGAATGCAAAATTTGCTGAATGTAAGGGTAAGAAAAGATTTTTATCATCAAAATCAGAAAAAGATCAACTAGAATTTGTTAATTCATTTAGAGAATTGATGCATATTTACAATCAAATTATTAATTATGTTGATTTTGATATTGAAAAGACAGAGATGGATATGAAAACATATTTTGAACTTCAAGGCTTATATAAAGATATTTATAACCAAATTAAACCTGTTGTTCATAAAGAATCTATCCTTGATGATATTGATTTTGAAATACAGCTTTTAGGAAGAACTAAGGTTAATTTTGATTATCTTGTTGAACTTTTAATAAGATATCGTGATGAAAAAGACGATAAGAAAAAAACTCGAAACAAAGTTAATAAGGTTGTAATGGAAATTAATGACAAATCTAAGAGAGAATTAGTAATGAGGTTTGTAAATCACTTCATGGATGAAGATATTGACGGTTTGTATAAAGATCCAATAGTAGAATATGAAAACTTTATTAATAATGAGAAGAATAAAGAATTACAAGCAATTGCAGACCAATTCTCTATTGATAAGGAAAGTTTGAAAAAAATAAGTGATGATTATTCTTTTTTTCAAGATGATTTTGATTTGCGAAAAAAAGTTGCGGTACTTTTAAGTTTAAATAAAGACATGGATATAAAAGAAAGAATTTCTAAAATGAAAGAAATTCCAGTGAAAATTAAAGGCTTCTTTGATAAATTTAACGATATAACGATTTATTAAAATTTTGAAATTTATGTAAATTGCATATTGACAAAGCAAATGTTTGGCAGTATGATATTTGCGTAAATTACAGAAAGGAGGCTAAAAATGTTTCTTGAAGAAATAGCAGATATAACTCAAGGCAGCATTCTTACTAGAATAAAAGATACTAGTGGAACGGCTTTTAAAGCATTTACAATGCAACAGTTAAGCTATTATATTAATGCCAGTGATACACAAGGATTATTTAATGAAATTGTAGTTAATAATGATAAAATTGGAAATCTATGTATTGCTAAAGAAAATGATATTTTAGTTGGACTCGCATCTGGTAAAGCAATGAAGGTATCTAAAGAAGATGATGGTTGTGTTGTTTTATCCAATTTCATTAGGATTAGATTAAAAGATATTGAAAGATTTGATCCTGACTTTATATGTTGGATATTCAATGAAAATCTGGATACTCAAAAATACTTTGCGTCACAAACACAAGGTTCAGCAAGAGTATCAATTATTCCTTTATCTTTTATCAAATGCTTAAATGTAGATTTGATACCATTCGAACAACAAAAGAAAATAGGAAGAATTTATCAGCTGCAAAAAGAAAAAGTTAAATTAGTATTAAAGAAAGAAAAGATAAAATCCGCAATAATAGGAAAAGAATTATTTGAAATTTATAAGAATCATAACAAGGAGAAAAAATAAAAATGAGTAACGTTGAAATTGAAATTACACAAAAAAGGGAATTACATACAAAGCTATGGAAAATGGCTAATTCTCTAAGAGGCAACATGGATGCCAATGAATTTAAGGATTATATTTTAGGTTTGATTTTCTATCGATACATTTGTGAACATGAGAAAAGTGAATTTAAAAATAAACTTTATATAAGTGTTGAAGAACTATACAAGAATGATCCTGCACAATGTCGTGATATAGCTATTTTAAATTTAGGATTAGGCTATTTTATTGAGCCAAAATATCTTTTTGATAGAATGGTTGAATCAATAAAAACTGGCGATTTTGAACTTGAAATTTTAAGTAATGCATTTAAGGCATATTCAGATTCTACAAAGGGACAAGAGAGCGAAGAACAATTGTCAAAATTGTTTAATGATGTTAATTTAACATCAGATAAATTAGGCACAACTTATAAAGAAAAAGGTGAACTAATTGGAAAATTAATTACTGCAATTGATGAAATTAATTTTGATTTCATGGATAGTAAAATTGATTTATTAGGTGATGCTTATGAATATCTTATCGGACAATTTGCAGCATCTGCTGGTAAAAAAGCTGGGGAATTCTATACACCACAACAAGTTTCAAAATTATTAAGTATGATTGTTACTAAAGATTTAACTGATGTAAAGTGTATAAGCGACCCTGCATGTGGTTCAGGTTCATTATTAATTCAGGTTGCTGAAAGATTAAAAGAAAAAAATGGTAAATTCATTCATATTTATGGCCAAGAATTAAATACTACAACTTGTAACTTAGCAAGAATGAATATGCTTGTTCATAAGGTTGATTTTAATAAATTTACTATTCATCAAGGTGATACATTAAAAGCACCAAGTGCTGACCAAAGAGAATATGGAAAGATGGATATTGTTGTAGCTAATCCACCATTTAGTGCAAACTGGGATCCAAATTCATCTATGGAAAAGGATGATAGATTTAGTGGAACAGGAAAATTAGCACCAAAATCTTATGCTGATTATGCATTTGTTGAACACATGGTCAATAGCTTAAGTGCAAATGGATGTATGGCAGTTGTTTTACCTCATGGGCCATTATTTAGAGGTAATGCAGAAGGAGTTATAAGACAATATTTAGTTGAAACAAGAAATTATCTTGATACTGTTATTGGCTTGCCTGAGAATTTATTCTATGGTACAACAATTGCAGCATGTATTTGTGTATTTAAGAAAAATAAAACTGATAGAAATGTTTATTTTATTGATGCATCTAAATATTTTGAAAAAGGTAAAAATCAAAACATTTTAAGAGATGAAGACATTCAAAGAATAATGGATGCTTATGCTTCAAAGAAAGATATTGATAAATATGCTCATTTAGCTTCTATTGAAGAATTACAAGAAAATGAATTCAATCTAAATATTCCTCGTTATGTTGATACTTTTGAAGAAGAAGAAAAAATTGATTTAAATGAAGTGATGGCTGAATATCATCGTCTTGATGAAGAAGATAAAAAAATTACAGAAGAATTGAACAAATATTTAGAAGAATTAGGCTTACCAAAGTTTTAAAAGGATGGTGATTATAATGTCAGAAAATAACGAAGTTAAGGAGCCCTTAAATAAAAACAATA
>ULVD01026852.1_pt1 | contig 15523 bp, 10 predicted proteins | sample 1959101 | NCBI WGS metagenome assembly ULVD01 (sample SAMEA4835777, study PRJEB28245) | human gut metagenome | biome: gut microbiome; material: fecal sample | place: Denmark | collected 2008
CTCTTTTATCTTTTGACCGTATACAACTTGACACAATCAGCAAAGTTGCAACCGTTTTGCTTTTTGTTGATTTTGAAGATCAAGAATATCTTAGACAAAATTTTGACCCCGAAATTTTAAGTCTTTATGAAAGTTTGAAAGAAATTGAGAAGTATCAACTTGCAAATTTGGAAGAAGCAGAAAACTTTCGTATGATGCTTGTCGCCATAAGCAAGGATATAAGGGTTATCGTAATCAAGTTGCTCTTGATATTGTGGAGCATAAAAAGGTTTGAAGAACCACTTTCAAGCAAACAGTACAAAGAATTGGAAATCGTCAAAGAAATTTTTGCACCTTTGGCGGAACGTTTGGGGCTCAATTTTATCAAGTCCGAAATGGAAGATATATGTTTGAAGTTTTTGCAACCAGACGTGTATAATTATTTGCTCACAAACGTTTTGATGAAAAAGGATGCAAATGAAAGACAGATTGAAATTACAAAAAAGCGCTTGCAGGATATTTTGGATGAACTTAAAATTCAAGGTACAATTTCATTTAGACAAAAACACTTTTCGTCAGTTTACAAAAAAATGACAAGCAAAAATATTCCACTCGCAAAGATTTATGACTTGATTGCAATGCGTGTGATTGTAAAAACTGTCGAGGATTGTTACGCAGTCCTGGGCGGTATACATGGTATTTACAAGCCAATGCCAAACAGATTCAAAGATTACATTGCGAACCCCAAACCCAATGGTTACATGTCTTTACACACAACCATTATTGCCGAAAATGAACGCCCACTCGAAGTTCAAATACGTACAGAAGAAATGCACCGCATAAGTGAATATGGTATCGCTGCACACTGGATGTACAAAGAAAAGCGTATCAAAAAGTCTGCCTTGGATGAAAAACTTGGTTGGATAAGAGCGATTATGGAAAGTACACAATCACTTACAAGTCGCGAACTTATCGAAAGTTTCAAAAATCAACTTAATGCTGGTGTTATATATGTGCAAACACCAAAAGGCAAAATACTGGAGTTTCCAGAAAACTCAAACATAATCGACTTTGCTTATGCTATCCATTCCGAAATCGGAAATACTTGTGTTGGTGGAAAGATAAATGGAAAGATTAAACCACTCTATACAACATTGAACAACGGCGACGTAGTAGAAATTATAACGTCACCAAACAGCAAGGGTCCATCACGTGATTGGCTTAATCATGTTGCAACTGCTTCGGCAAAAAGCAAAATAAAGTACTATTTCCGCAACGAACTTAAAGATGAAAACATAAAGACGGGCAAAAGAATGTTGGACGAAGCGTTTAAGCTTAAAGGTTGGGACACAAACAAAATTGTAACAAGCAAAGAATTTGAACTTTTGCTTGAAAGAATGTGTTTCAACACTTCAGATGAATTGTTTGCATCTGTGGGATATGGAAGTACGTCCGTAAATCAAATCGTCAATCGTTTGCAATCAGACATAAACAAAGCTCAACCAACTCACGTTTTGCCCAAAATAACTATTTCCAAAAACAAAGATGGAGTGCTTATTGACGGTGACAGTGGTATGTTGGTAAGATATGCAAACTGTTGCTATCCTGTTATGGGTGACAAAATTATTGGATATATTTCACGGGGACGTGGCGTTACTATACACAGACATGATTGTCACAACATAAAATTTTTGGAGCCAGAACGTTTGATAGAAGCAGAATGGAATCAAAAGACAAATTTGACTTATAAAGTTACACTTAAAATTGTGTCCGAAGTATCAAACAATTTGATGCAAGATATTATAAAAAAGATTTTGGAAAACAAAATTACTCTTTTGGGATTTTCAAGCAAAAACAACAACATGGGCAAAATGGTTACGACTTTGTCTTTGCAAGTGTCGGATACATCGCAAATAGAGCAAATACAAAGTGTAATCAAAAACTTCAATCAAGTTTATGAGGTTATAAGGGAATAATGGAAGAAAAAGAAATAAACATAACTACAAATCAAGAATTTTTGAAAAACGACATATTTGAAATTGTTCGTGTATTTTTTCCAAATCAAAAAGTTGATGTAGACTTTGAACAAAACTTGTCAGACAATCAAATTACAAGTACTGCTACAATTACATTTGAAGATAATACTCAAACACAAACTCGTGTTGACCAAATGCCTGAAATTAACAGTGTATTGCAACAAAAGAAATATATGAAGAGATATGCAAAACTCTGTTTGTACAAGGTATGTGCACTGTTGACAAAAAAAGATTTGCCATGGGGCTCACTTACAGGGATACGTCCAACAAAGATAGGGTATGAACTTATTGAAAACGGCATAGACAAAACCATTCTTCGAGAAATACTCATGCGTGACTTTTTCATATCGGCAAAAAAAGCGAAATTGGTTAGTGACACAATAAACAACCAAAACTGTATTATAAAAAATGATCACTTGGTTGATATTTATATCAATATTCCAATATGTCCATCAAGGTGCTCTTATTGCAGTTTTATTTCAAGCGAATACAACGCTGTCGAAAAGATAATTCCTGACTATATACAGGCGTTGATAAAAGAAATTCGTGCAATGAAAAAACTTATATTTGACAAGGCACTTGTTGTAAGAACGATATACATTGGCGGCGGAACCCCATCTGTTTTGTCTGCACAACAACTCAATCAAATTTTGGATGAATTATCTTATCCGGTAAATGAGTTTACAGTCGAATGTGGAAGGGCGGATACAATTACGGATGAAAAACTTGCTGTTTTAAAAAGTCATGGTGTGACACGTATATGTATAAATCCACAAACGTTTTGCAAAAAAACACTCAAACTTATTGGAAGAAAGGTTGAACCTGAACAAATTTTTGAAAAATACGTTATGGCACTCAAATACAACTTTATCGTCAATATGGACTTTATTGCAGGATTGCCAGGTGAGAGTTTGACAACTTTCAAACACACCATAAACACAGCAATGGATTTGGAGCCACACAACGTAACAATTCACACGTTGTCTTACAAGCATGGTTCAGTGCTTATGCAACAAGGCTTGCAACAATCAACAGAAAGCGTTGTCTCACAAATGGTTGAATATGCTTATGACAAACTGTCAGAACATGGGTACAAACCTTATTACATTTATCGTCAAAAAAATCAAGCGGAAGCATTGGAAAATGTTGGCTATGCAAAGCCAGATACGGTTTGTATGTTCAATATTGACAGTATGGAAGAAACAACAAGCATTTTAGCTTGTGGTGCAAATGCCATTTCAAAACGTGTGTTTGACCACGACGGAAGAATCGAAAGATGCTGCAATGTAAAAATGATACAAGATTATATTGCTCGCATTGATGAAATGATAAAACGCAAAGAAGATCTTTTTGATTTAAAAAACTAGTTTCAAATGGTTTAAATATTTAACTTTTTATGCCCAATAACTTTTGTAACAAAATTCTTTAAAATACTTTACAAATGTTTTGCTTTGTGTTATTATCACTTTGTTCCTTTTGCTAAGGTGTAAGGTTACTCCGACCGACATTCTTTGTTCAAGGTGAAAAATTTTTAAGGAGGATATAAGTATGGAAAAGAAAGAAATCATTGACAAGTTCAAAACATCTGAACATGATACAGGTTCTGCTTACGTTCAAATTGCTTTGCTTTCTGAAAGAATCAACAGTCTTACAGAACATTTGAAAGCAAATCCAAACGACAATCACACACGCCGTGGACTTTTGAAACTTGTTGGTAAAAGAAAAGGTCTTTTGAAGTATTTGGAATCCAAAGATATCGAAGCTTTCAGAAAACTTAAAAAAGAACTTAATATCAGATAAAAAAATTGGAGAGCCTTTTTAAAGTCTCTCCATTTTCAATTTTGTAAAGGCAAATGTATTTTGCCTTGAAATTGTTAATAATCATCAAATCAATCGATTTGGTGTGAAGATAAAAGGAGTAAAAAATTTATGAGTGAAAATGCAAAAATTTTCAAAACCGAAATTGGTGGAAAACCAGTTGAAATTGAAGTTGGCAGATTTTGCGAACAAGCAAACGGAAGTTGTTTGGTAAAATGCGGTGAAACTGTTGTTATGGTAAACGTAACAATGGCAGAAAAACCAAGAGATGGAATTGACTTTTTCCCACTTGGTGTTGATTTTGAAGAAAAAATGTATTCAGTTGGCAAAATTCCTGGTGGATTTAAAAAACGTGAAGGAAGACCAAGTGACAAAGCCATTTTGACATCAAGATTGATTGACAGACCACTCAGGCCATTGTTTCCAAAAGGTTTCTTCAACGATGTAAGCGTTGTTGCAACTGCACTCTCTGTTGAACCCGATGTTTTGCCAGAACCACTTGCAATGCTTGGAAGTTCATTCGCACTTACAATTTCAGACATTCCATTTGGTGGACCTACTGGTTCAGTTTACGTTGGTTTGGTTGATGGACAACTTGTAATCAATCCAAATGCAGAACAACGCGAAAAAAGCGAGCTTTCTTTGTATGTAAGTGGTACAGATGAAGCCGTATTGATGGTTGAAGCTGGTGCAAAAGAAGTAAGCGAAGAAAAAATGCTTGAAGCAATTATGCTTGCTCACCAAGAAATCAAAAAACTTGTTGCTTTCCAAAAACAAGTTAAAGCAGAGATTGGCAAACCATTGAACAGTGAAATCGAATATTACAAAGTTGAAGAAGAAATCGACAAAGCAGTAAGGGAATATGCAACAGATATGCTTACAAAAGCTTTGGATACATTTGACAGGCAAGAAAGATCAGAAAATCAAGATCGCGTTGACAAAGATGTCAAAGAACATTTTGCTGAAATTTTCCCAGACAAACAAAGACAAATTGGCGATGTTTTGTACAAGATGACAAAAGAAATCGTTCGTGGAAAAATAATAAATAAAGGCATTCGTCCTGACGGAAGAAAACTCACTGAAATCAGACCTATTTGGTGTGACGCAGGTGTTTTGCCAAGGGTTCATGGTACAGGCGTGTTTACACGTGGACAAACTCAAGTTTTGACAGCCCTTACTTTGGGTACAATATCCGAAGGTCAAATTTTGGAAGGACTTGACGAAGAAGAAGACAAAAGATATATGCATCAATACAATATGCCACCTTATGCAACTGGCGAAGCAAGACCACTCAAAAGCCCAGGAAGAAGGGAAATTGGTCATGGTGCATTGGCTGAAAGATCACTTGAACCTGTTATCCCAAATGAAGTTGATTTCCCTTACAGTTTGAGATTGGTAAGTGAAGTTCTTTCTTCAAATGGTTCATCATCAATGGCAAGCGTATGTGGTTCAACATTGGCACTTATGGACGCTGGCGTTCCAATCAAAGCACCTGTTGCAGGTATTGCAATGGGACTTATCAAGGATGAAGCAAGTGGCAAAGTTGCTGTTTTGAGTGATATTCAAGGCTTGGAAGATTTCCTTGGAGATATGGACTTTAAAGTTGCTGGTACAGAAAAAGGTATCACAGCAATTCAAATGGATATCAAAATCAAAGGTATTGACGAAAATATTTTGCGTACCGCTTTGGCACAAGCACGTGAAGGCAGAATGTTCATTTTGAACAAAATGCTTGCTGTTCTTCCAGCACCACGTAAGCAACTTTCAGTATACGCGCCAAAAATAATTTCATTTACTATCAATCCAGACAAAATCAAAGATGTAATTGGAAGTGGTGGAAAGGTTATCAACAAAATTATCGAACAAACTGGTGTCAAAATTGACATTGATGATGACGGTAAAGTATTTGTTGCATCAAGCGACGAAAGTGCTTGCGAAAGAGCAAAAAATATTATCCAAAATATTTGTGACGAACTTGAAGTTGGAAAAATTTACAGCGGAAAAGTTATGCGCATAATGACTTTTGGGGCTTTTGTTGAAATTGCTCCAGGAAAAGAAGGTATGATTCATATTTCAAAACTTTCATCAAAACGTGTTGAAAAGGTTGAAGATGTGGTGAATATCGGGGATACTGTTGAAGTTGAAGTTATAAAAATTGATGACAAGGGCAGAGTTGATTTGAAACTTGTTGCAAAAGACTAACACCATTTTGAAAAATTGAAAGATAGGACAAAGAGTTTCCTATCTTTTTTTTTGCGTTTTGACATAATGCCTTTTTTAATTGAATAGATTATACTAGCAAAATTTTTGGAGGTTTTATGGAAAATTTTGATATATATAAAGATATTGCCACGCGTACTAATGGCGACATATATATTGGCGTTGTTGGACCTGTAAGATGTGGTAAATCGACATTTATAACAAGATTTATGGAAAAACTTGTTATACCAAATATAGAGAACAAGCACAGCAGACAGCGTGCTATCGATGAATTGCCACAATCAGGTGAAGGCAAAACAATAATGACAACACAACCCAAGTTTGTTCCAAATGAAGGGGTGAAAGTAAGTTTGGAAAGCGGTGTAGAATTTAACGTAAGAATGGTTGACTGTGTAGGATACATGGTTAATGGCGCAATGGGATTTGAAGAAAACAAAAAACCAAGACTTGTCAAAACACCTTGGAGTGATGAAGATATGCCCTTTGAACAGGCAGCTGAACTTGGTACCCAAAAAGTTATCACGACACATTCTACTATTGGAATAGTTATGACTACCGATGGAACAATTTGCGAATTGCCACGTGAAAGTTATGTCGAAGCAGAACAGCGTGTCGTAAGTGAAATGCAAAAAGAAAACAAACCATTTGTTATAGTGCTCAATTCAAAACAACCTGAAAGCCAAAATACAAAAGATTTGGCAAAAGCACTTGAACAAAAATACAACGTTCCCGTTTTGCCTCTTAGCGCAAAAGACCTTGAAACACAAGATATTGAGGGTATATTTGAAAAAATACTACTAGAATTTCCACTTCGCTCTTTGAAAATCAATATGCCAGATTGGCTTAAAGCATTGCCATTTGATGATGAAATCATAAAATCTATTATTGATGAAATCAAAAAATTTGGTGAAAATATTTCAAAAATTGGTCAAATTGACAAAACGAATATTGCCTTTTTGGATGATCCAGATTTTGAACCAGTTGCCATTGGAAAAATAAGATTGGATGATGGAACTGTTCACTTTGATATTCAACCAAAACCACATACTTTTTACAAAGTTTTGTCAAAGCAATGTGAAACAGAAATCAAAGATGATTTGCAACTTGTAAAATATATCAAAACACTTTCGTTTGCAAAAAAAGAATACGACAAATTGGAAAGTGCATTGAAACAGGTGGATGAAACAGGTTATGGAATAGTTGTTCCTTCTACTGATGAGTTGACTTTGGAAGAACCGCAAATTGTAAAGCAAGGCGGAAAATTTGGAATGAAACTCAAAGCGTCTGCACCAAGTTTGCATATCATGCGTGTGGATATTGAAACTGAAATTAGTCCTATCGTTGGCACCCAACAGCAAGGTGAAGAAATGGCACAACAACTTATGAGTCAGTTTGAAAATAATCCACAAGCAGTTTGGGAAACAAATATTTTTGGAAAATCACTCAACAGTTTGGTGAATGAAGGAATAAATTCAAAAATTTATATGATGCCTAGCGAAGCACAACGCAAAATGCGCAAAACACTTGGAAAAATTGTCAATGAAGGCAAAGGCGGAATAATTTGTATTTTGCTTTAAAATTTTATAAAACTTAATTTGACTTTAATATAAAAATACATCGAGCATTTATGTTATTTGTTCGGTGTATTTTTTTGTACCGGTGGACTTGCAAATTTTAAGTATTTGTGCTAAAATTATTTTATTATGAAATTAAAACAAAGAGTTGTTCTTAAGTCGCTTAATCAAACAAAAATTTTGAAAAATCAAAACAAATGTACTTTGCCATCAAATATCACAAAACTTGAGTGGCCAATATTGAGAGGTTTTGATATTGTTGATATGTCTTTGTGTAAAAGTTTGTATGCGATACCAGAAAACTTTTTTTATTGCGACAATTTGCAAACTTTGATATTGCCAGATAACAAAGAAATTGTAATAGGCGAAAATGCGTTCAAATATTCAAATGTTGAAAAAATTGAAAACAGCAGCAGTATTCGTGAAATAAAAGAATATGCATTTTCAAACTGTGCGAATTTGAAAAGCTTTGACTTTTCAAATGTTTGTTCAATAGAAAACAATGCATTTGCACAAAGTGGACTTGCAGGCAAGGTTGTTTTGCCAAAATCCTGCACTTCTTTTGGGAAAAATGTTTTTGAAAGAAGCAATGTTACAGCACTGGAAGTAAATGGCGACATAAAAAATTTACATAATACTTTTTTAATCGATACAAAAATTAGAAAGATAAGATTTGCAAATGTTGGGTTTGCGCAAGACATACTTTCTATTGACGATATGTTGGAAGAACTTTCATTTGATAAAATTGGTACTTTCAGCCAAAACAGGTCTATTTCGGCGCCAAAATTATCCTTGAAATTTGGCGAAGATACTGTTTTTGTATTTAAAAACGAAAATGATACAATCAAAACTGACATGCATAGTCTTGAATGTTTTGCTACTCACAGCGACATATATTTGACCCAAGCAAAAATTCAGCAAGTCGTTTTGTGGCGAAATGACAAAAATTTTGTGTTTAGTCTTGAATCAAATGATATTTTGTCTGTGTGGGATAACAATGTTTTTGTTAAAACGCAAAATTTTATTTATGCTATGTCAAACAAATTTGGAAATTATCGAATAAATGTAAAAGGGACTGGTTTACTTGTTCCACACAACGAGTATGAAGAACATAAATTTTTTGAAGTATATCGTACGCTTGCAAAAATTAACAGAGAAAGAAATAAGTCATACTTCTTGCCTGATAAAGACGTGATTTTAAACTGCAAGATTGAAGATTTGGAAAACTGTTTGAAAAATTACAGGCAATACAATCTGCTTAAAAATATGTTCAAAACAGATATTTACAATATGTGTTCTGCACTTGGATTATTTGAATTTCCAGACGGACAAAATGTGGATCAGAATGTCAAATATGAGATTTTGCGTGCAAAAATTTTTGAAGGATTAAAGAAACTGTCATGTTTTTCTAACAAGATTTCCTGTCAAATAAGCAGTGTTCAACACAGAGAGTTTAATCCACGTAGAACGGCGTTCTTTTTGGAAAATTTGGATGCTGTTTTACCAAAGGCACCAGAGATTGTTGCCACATTTTTTGAAGATGTTTTTGAAAAATTTGACGTCATTGAACAATATCACAAAAACAAGTCAGGGAAACTTACCAAAATGAGCTTAGTTGATTTTTACAATATTAAAATGTCATTAGAAAACAAGAATGACAATATTTCTGCAATACTTTGTCCTTATCTTATCAACGAAGATGCAGAAAATCAAAAGCAAATTTTTGAAACAGCAAACAAGTTGATGTCAGATGCAAACGAGTTACAATCAAAGCTTGAAGCACGAGGAGAAACTGAAATAACGTCATTGAAAGACAATTCAAAATCAAACTATACATTTGAATTTTTGAAGCATAATGACTCAAGACAGCTTGTACTTGGTTATGAATGCGACAGTTGTGCAAGACCAAGTATTCATGCAGCGGGTTACGGCATCTTGCATTCATCAATGACTGATAAAAATTATTATACTTTTGTGATCAAAGACAAAAATAAAAATATAATTGGCAAAGCAACAATGTGCGTTGTTGACAACAATGGAGTTTATGCTGTTATCAACAGTCTTGAATTAAAAGAACAATTGCGTGAACAAAAATATAAAACCATTTATGATTTTATTGATGACAACATTGCAAATCAAATTATGGATACTGTCGAAAGGGCGATTCAAAATTTTTGTCAGCAATACAAACAAACATTTTCAAAAGAAATATTTGCAGTAAGCATGGGACTTGATACAAATGATTTGCGCATGTATTATAAAAAAAGGTATGCCCAATGTGGAAATAGTTTGCTTGATATGCCAAGAATACCTTTATACTTACTTGGCAACAATGCTCAAGAGCAAGCAATTATTTATTCAACGTTAAACAAAACAATAAAAAACAAGGATATAACAAATGAATTTTAAAATTTTTGATGATGAATTTGATGAAAACAAGGGACAATACCTTGAAGAAATTAAAAATTTGTCGAAAGGCGTAATAATTGTTGAAAAACAAAAAGAATGGGAAGCTTTTGTAAACAAAGTTTTGACAAATACCAGAAATTATTACATTCTAACATATGCTTTGAAAGTAATGCATAATTTGGAAAAGAAAAATAATTTTGACAATTTGGATGATTTTTATAACAATGTGCTTTTGAGTGCGATGTCGTTTATGCCGGATAAGACTTTTGTTGAAACTTCTATTATGATAGTAGCGAAATTTAACAAAAATGGAAAATTGCTTGCCGAAAATCAAAACGTTGACGTCGATACTCTTTGTAAAAAAGCAAAGATTCAAGCAAGAAGGGAACAAATACAAAGGCAGGCAAAAATCGAATCAATCAACAAAGAAATGTTATTATCGAAAAATACGACCAAAAACCCAAAATAAAATATACGAAAAAATTGACATGAAAAGTTGGTTGTGCTAAACTAGACAAAGGAGTAAGGTTATGTTGGCAAGTTTTTTGGATAATTGGTGGCAAAGCATCCAAGTATTCGTAAAGTCTTGGGATTGGATTTTGTTCGCGTCGGTTATTGCTATACTTGCTATTGCAGTGACAATAAGTGTAAGGTTTATAATCAAAAATTCTTACAACGTAAATGCATACAAAAAGAATTTGACATTTCCAATTATTCTTACTATACTTTTCGTTGGTTTGATAATTTTGCTGGCATTAGCATATAAATAAGGAGTTTAAAATGAATTTAAGTTATTTGTTGAGCGATGGTTTGCAAGCAGATTGGATTACTACCGTATTTCCAATTTTAAGATATGTTTTTATTGGCATTATTTTGGCTTGTTCGATTATTATGATTGTGACCGTTATTTTGCAATCAGACGAAAATGTTGCTGGTTCTTCTGCAATTTCTGGCGTTCAAGAAAGTTACTACTCACAAAACAAAGGCGAGTCAAGGGATGGCAAACTCAAAAAAACTACAACTATCATGGCTATAATCATTGCAGTTTGCGTTGTGCTTTATTTTGTAACTTTGCTTATAAATAAATCATGAGGAATTTGATGAAGAAAAAAGAAATCAGACAAAAAAAACATACAGCGAAAAGAAACTCTGCTCAGTACGAACAAGGAAAAATTTGTGGAACTGGACGGGGTTTCGCTTTTTTTCGCTCGGAAAAATATCCTGACATCTTTATTGCCGAAAAATTTACAAAAGGTGCAATAGATGGTGATCAGGTACTCGTCAAAATTATCAGTTTTGATGGTGAAAAAGGTGAATGCAGGGTTGAAAAAATTTTGCAAAGAGCAAATTCAACTTTGGTTGGAGTGCTGATAAAACTCAAAAAGGAAATATTTTTCAAGGCTGATAATGCAAAAATTGGAAAATATATAAAAATTGAAAAAAGAAACTGCATGGATGCAAAAGTTGGAGACAAGGTTGTCTGCAAAATTTTGTATCAACCTGAAAACGTGCGTGACAGGATTATTGGTGCCGTTGTCGAAGTTTTGGGTGATCCCGACAAAAACGAAGTTCAAGAACTGTCTATTGTACGTCAATATAATATTTTTACACAATTTCCACAACAGGTTTTGCAAGAAGCAAGCAAACTTGAAAAAAACGGCATAAAAGAATGTGACAAAAAGGGAAGAGTTGATCTTACAAACCAAGAAATTTTTACAATTGATGGTGAAGATGCAAAAGACTTTGACGATGCTGTTTCATTGCAGGTTTTGGATAATGGGAATTATCTTTTGGGTGTTCACATTGCAGACGTTGGAAATTATGTAAAAAAAGGCACTCCATTGGATGAAGAAGCATTTGCAAGGGGAACAAGTGTATATTTTCCTACAATGGTTTTTGCTATGTTGCCAGAAGCACTTTCAAATGGTATTTGTTCTTTGCAGGAAGACGTTGAAAGATTGACTTTGTCTGTCGAAATTGAACTTGACAAAGACGCAAATGTAAAAAATCATAAAATATTTGAATCTGTCATAAAAAGCAATTCGCGACTTACTTACAATCAAGTTTACGATGTTTTAACAAACAATGCAGAAAACAAAGCATCAAAACATAAAGACACATTGATTTTGATGGATCAACTTTCAAAAAAAATAAAGCAAAACAGACAAAAAAATGGTGAAATAGATTTTGACATACCCGAATGCGAATTTGTTATGGAAGGCGACAAAGTTGTTGATGTAAAAAAACGCGAACGAAACGACGCACACAAACTTATCGAAAATTTTATGGTTCTTGCAAATGAAGTAGTGGCAAAACATTATTGCGACAAAAATATACCTTTTGCATATCGTGTCCACGAAAAACCAACCAAAGAAAAGCTGCAAGGCGTTGTTGATTATTTGCGTGGTATTGGCATAAATGTAGATGTACCTGATGAGATTACTGCACTTTATTACACTGATGTATTGAAAAAGTTTGAAGGAAATCCACTCAAAGATACACTCAACAAACTTGTTTTGCGTTCTATGCAAAAAGCAAAATATAGTCCTGATTGTTTGGGACATTTTGGCTTGGGATTACAATATTATTGCCACTTCACATCGCCAATCAGGCGTTATCCAGATTTAACAATTCATCGTATAATAAAAGATTGCTTGCATGAAAAAAAACTACCCTTTGATTTGAAAGATTTTGTTTATGAATCATGCGAACAGTCAAGCAACAAAGAACGCAATGCAGACGAAGCGGAAAGAGCGGTAGATGATTTGAAAAAAGCGCAGTATATGAAAAATCATATCGGCGAAGTTTTTGAAGGTGTAATAAGTTCAGTAACCAATTTTGGATTTTTTGTTGAACTTGAAAATACTATTGAAGGCTTGGTAAAAATTGAGTCGCTGCCAGAACAAAAGTATTTGTTTTTTGAAAAATCTTTCAAATTGAAAGGACAAAAAACTTGCTATTCGTTGGGGGACAAAATCAAAATAAAAGTTATATCAAGCAATATATACGACCGCAAAATTGAATTTGCACTTGCAGATGACAACAAAAATTAAAAACTTTTCTTTTGCCAAGGTTATAAAAATAACTTTTGGCAAAAAGAAAAATATTTATTGAAAAGTCGGATAAAAAAGTGTTATACTAGGAGTAGGAATGAAAGTAATAGCCAGCAACAAACGAGCTTATTATGATTACAACATTTCTGACAAGACAGAAGCAGGAATTGAACTTGAAGGATGTGAAGTAAAATCAGTTAGGGCAGGCGGAATAAGCATAAATGAAAGTTTTATAACTATTGATAACAACGAAATGTTTTTGAAAAATGCTTATGTAAAACCTTACGAAAATACTACTGCCTATTCACCAAATTCAAAACGCAATCGAAAATTACTGCTTCACAAGAAAGAAATTTCAAAGTTTGCAAAAGCAAGGGAAGTCAAAGGTATGACCATTGTACCAGTAAGGGTTTATATCAATGACAAAGGCTTGGTTAAACTTGAAATTGCGCTTGGAAAAGGTAAAAAACTTTATGACAAGCGCGAAACTTTAAAGCAAAAATCTGCTAACAGGGAGATTGACAGGGCTTTGAAGAATGTATCAAGGGGATGACAGGTTTCGACAGATTGTTTGGGACAAATTGTAAAGCGTGCAGGAGTATTCGGGTCTTCTTTATCAAACCGATAAAGCGAAATAAACGCTAACGATTTTAATTACAGCGCGATTGCTGCTTAGTGCAATTTGCCACTTTGATTGTGCTTGTCCAATCAATTTTGGCATCAAAATGACAAGATATGATTTTTAAAGTTATTTCTTGATTTGAAAATCGAAAATTTTAAGAGAGTGTTCAAAAATTTTTGTTTGTGAAGGTTTTTGAACAGGATAAACCACAAACTGCGCACGGAGAAAAGATTTGTACAGATTTTTTGGACGCGGGTTCAACTCCCGCCATCTCCACCAAGTGTGCTAGATTTGAAGTCTGATAACTTTTCAGGCGGAAAGTTCGGCAAACCCAATAGGAAATAAGCCTATTGGGTTATATTTTTTTTAAAACAAATGCAAAAACGTTAGTAATATGTTATAATTTTTTTAGGAGATAAGTTATGTTATGAGGCGCGAAGTTTTTAATATATGGTGATTCATTCGAAGATATTGACAAAAAATTGAAGGATCAAGGATTCAAGGTAACCGGAACTTATTATTTAAATGATTGGTATTTTTCAAAAAATAAGGACGTAAAAAAAATGCCGTACGACGACTTGATCGGTGAATCTTTTTTGCTTAGGCAAGTAATTTTAAATGATGGAAAGAATATTTCAAAACTGTGTTACAAAAGCAAGCGGCTTGACAAAGAGGGAAACGTAATAAGTGAACAAAAAACCGAGTGTAATGTTGACGATTTGCACAATGCGCTAAAGATTTTTGAAAACGCTAAGTTAAATAATTGGTGTTGTATAAAAAACAAGTCAATAAGTTACAGTAACGGAACAATGTGTTTTGACTTGCAAATAATAGAAGATCTTGGAACGTTCATCGAATACGAAGAAGATCAATCGATGAAAGATCTGTCGGCAAAAGCAAAATTTAATTTGATGCAAAACAACTTACAAAAGTTACAATTGAATTTGGGCAAGGATTTTTCGTGTAAAAAAGTATTTATGAAACTTCATCTTACTGTTTAAAAACGTTACTTTATTATATTGACTGTAAATTCAATTTTTGTTTGTTGATTCGTGTCCAAATCGGTAAGGGTTATGCCGTCGCTTATGTTCAAGTCTGGTTTGGCAACGTCATCGATTTTTATGCTGCCTGCGACAAATGATACGGAATCTGAAAGTCGATCATTCAAAACCAGATCGGTATTCGCGATGGTGCCTTGGTTGGAAATAGTGATTGTATAAGTTATTTGATCGCCAATTTTTACAACATTTGTGCTTGCTTCTTTAAGTACGTACAATTCGTTGTTTTCAACTGGGATTTCAAGTTCATTAGAGTCAATGGTGTAGGGAGTTGTATCAACTGTCACTCTTATTTGACCACTGTTTTTTATGCTTGTGACAGTGGGACGTTCGTCAATAACTACTTCATAAGTTATGTCAATGTCTATCTCTGAACCCAAGGTTACGGGAAATGTATAACCCGCTATTGGATCTGCATCAGGATATTCTGTTTGTCCGATTTTGACACTGCCAGGTTTCAAACTTGCACCTTCGGTCAAAGTGTCTTTCAAATAGATATCTTCTATATCAAAATTGGTTTTATTTGAAATCTTTGTTTTAATAACAAAAGTATCATTAGCTATTGTCCATAATCTTTCAGTACTTTTTGTCACTATAATGTCGTTATTCAATTCGTTTGCAACGTGTATATTGCTTTCAGTTGTAGTTGGAATTTTTTGACCAAATTTTGAAATGTTTGACGTCAATACTGCTTTGTTTTTAATTGGCATAAATTTCTCCTATATCAATCTATGCTGAAAAAAAATAATTGTTA
>ULVD01021863.1_pt1 | contig 15515 bp, 15 predicted proteins | sample 1959101 | NCBI WGS metagenome assembly ULVD01 (sample SAMEA4835777, study PRJEB28245) | human gut metagenome | biome: gut microbiome; material: fecal sample | place: Denmark | collected 2008
TACCGTCGGAAGCCTCCAGAATTTCCTCGAAATTATCAATTCCTTCTATATTTTCAATTTTCGAAATAATTTTAATATCACCGCCGCCGTTTTCGGTCAGAAATTTCCGCAATGCAATTACATCATCGGCTCTTCTTACAAAAGACGCCGCGACATAATCCACATCCTTTTTGATTCCGAAAAGCAGGTCTTCTCTGTCTACCGGGCTTAGATATTCCATGGAAAGCGCAACATTCGGTACGTTGATTCCCTTGTGATTGCTGATTTCCCCGCCGATTATGACTTTACATGCAATTTCTGTCTGCGTGGTTTCGATAACCTTTAGTCTGAGTTTGCCGTCATCGATAAGAACTTCGTCTCCTTCTTTGAGTTCCTGCGGCAGACTCTTGTAAGTCACCGACGTACGGGAAGCATCCCCCATGATTTCTTCGGTCGTCAAAGTGAAGGTTTCGCCCGCTTGGAGAACGGCCTTGCCTCCCTCGAAATCCCTTGTTCTTATCTCCGGTCCTTTCGTATCGAGCATGACAGCCGCCGACATTTCGAGTCCGTCACGCACTTTTCGGAAAAGGTCAATGGTCTTTCCGTGTCCTTCTCTGTCGCCATGCGAAAAATTCACTCGTGCAACATCCATCCCCTCTTTGAGCATTTTCTTTATCGTCTCTTCGTTGATGGAAGCCGGACCCAAAGTACAGATTATTTTTGTTTTTCTCATGGCATATTCCTCCGTTCATGAATTTACTTTCCTGCTAACAATATCTGCTTCTATTCTACCCCATGTGCAAAAATAATGCAATCAGCCTATTGCCGATTTTGCGCAAAATGGTATATACTTCTATATGTATACGACAAACGTCGTAAAATATGGGACATACGAGGATATTGTATTATGAAAGATGAAAACATGAACAAAAGATTACGAAACGAATGTGCATTTTCCCTTATCTGCTCTGCGGAAGATGCTGCAAATATGATTGAAGACGGCATGGCTGTCGGAATCAGCGGTTTTACCAATGCAGGTTATCCGAAAGCGGTTCCTCATGCTCTTGCCGAGCAGGCAAAGGCAGGAAGAAAGGTTAAAATCGACCTCTATTCCGGCGCTTCCGTCGGTCCTGAAGTGGACACGGAACTTACCGAAGCCGCTGTTATAGGAAAGCGTATTCCTTATCAGACCAATTCCGTTCTGAGAAAATCCATCAACGCAGGCGATGTCGGCTATATCGACATGCACCTCGGCCGCTCTCCTGAATTTGTCGCAGCCGGTCATGTCAGAAAACCTGATATCGCTCTGGTCGAGGCTCTCGCGATTACAGAAAACGGAGACCTTGTTCCTACAACCTCCGTCGGCAATACGCCTGCCTATGTTGCAGAGGCAGATGCTGTCATCGTTGAAATCGCGATGGCGAAACCGCTGGAACTGGAAGGAATGGCCGATGTATACATGTGTGAAAAGCCGCCCCTCAGGCAGCCGATTCCGCTCACGCATCCCGGGCAGCGCATCGGAACGCCTTACATAAAATGCGGCTGGGATAAGATTAAGGCTATCGTCCTTTCCGACAAGACTGACCTCACCCGCCCGCTTGCCGCAATTTCCGAGGATTCGAAGAAAATCGGCGAAAATATTATCAAATTCCTGGAAGGCGAGGTTTCCGAAGGGCGTCTTGGCAAATCTCTTCTTCCGATTCAGTCGGGAGTTGGCTCAGTTGCGAATGCCGTACTCTACGGACTGCGTGATTCGGAATTCGAGAACCTGACCTGCTACACCGAAGTGATTCAGGACTCTATGCTTGACCTCGTAAAATGCGGGAAAGCATCCGTAGCATCCTGCACGGCACTTGCCCCTTCCCCGGAAGCGCAGGTTGAATTCTTTAAAGATATTGATTTTTATAAAGAGCATATCATTTTCCGCCCGCAGGAAATTTCCAATTCCATCGAGGTTTCCCACAGGCTCGGTCTGATTGCCATGAATACCGCACTTGAAGTCGATATTTACGGAAATGTCAACTCGACGCATGTGCAGGGCAAGAAAATAATGAACGGGATTGGCGGCTCGGGCGACTTCTCGCGCTCCGCATCGCTTGTCATCTTTACAACCTCATCGGTTGCAAAGGACGGCGCGATTTCTTCCATCGTTCCGATGTGTCCGCATGTGGATCACACCGAGCATGAAGTCATGGTCATCGTAACCGAGCAGGGCTATGCGGATCTTCGCGGTCTGACTCCGAAGGAAAGAGCTGTCGCGATCATTGAAAACTGTGCGCACCCGGACTATCGGGATGCTCTCATGGACTACTTTAACAGAGCATGTGCCGAGGCTCCTTGCCAGACGCCGCACATCCTCGATGAAGCCCTGTCGTGGCACTCGAGGTTTGAAAAGACCGGCAGCATGAAATAACAATACAAAAACCCGAGAATGACAAAGCCGCCTATGCGATGTCGGTGGAATCCGGCATCTGCATGGGCGGCTATTTTGATGCATATTTCACACTAATGACTTCTCAAGGCACACGAGATGCACCCCTGCGATTCCGTTAAATTCGCAGTCCACAATACCGATTTCTTTATAGTCTAAACGCGCATAGAGCCTGCGCGCCGCGGCGTTTTTCTCATTCGTGTCCATACGCAGGTACGGACAGCCCTGCTCTAAGGCATATTTTTCATAAAAGTCCACAAACGCACTTCCGTATCCGCGTCCGCTGCTCTTCGGCTCAACTACAAGGGTATGCAGCACCATGATTTGGTCTTCCTGCGCATCGCTGTATTCCCAGTCTGCATTTGCATACTCCGGCACTTGTATTCTGTTAATTCTTGCCGCCGCCTGCACCACGCCTTCATCTTCCAGCACAAACAGTTCATCTGCGCACAAGGCTTCTTCTGCAGTTGCCGCTGTAGGGTAAATTCCGCGCACCCAGCCGATGACCGTTCTGCCGCTCTCTTCTTCCGTTAAAATATGGTCGTAAATCTGTGCGATCTGCGGAATGTCCGCCTTTGTTCCTTTTCTGAATATATACATGATTTTCCTCGTTTTCTGCATGTGAGACTTTCCTGTCTGCTTTTTATTCGACTTCTTCCCACGCTACCGTGTATGTCTCATCCAATGCTTCACCAACGCCTTTGATATAGCTTTCGAGCAGATTTTTCGCACGGTCTTGTGCTTGTCCGAGAAGGAGACTGTCCGCCTCTGCTGTTTTTTTCATCGTTTGCTGCGCTTTGGCAAGTGTCGCAGTTTTGTCCTCCGCGGTGATCTTTGTAAACCATCCGGTATCCGCCAAGATCGGCTGCATGCTGTCTGCATCAATGTCGGGATCACCCAGAACGGTCGCCGGTGGGATCTTGATCGTAACCACGCCCTTGCTGTCTGGGCTTGCGATCTCAAGCTTATTTACATCAATGCCAAGTTCTACGGTTCCGGTGTATTCTATCCACATTTTTTTATATCCGACGTCAATAATGTTAAACCAGCTTTTATTTTTTTCTTTGCTCAGCTCCGCAACATTATGGTAATATGCTTTCATTGTGGCAAGCTCCGCGACGTTTTGCGCTTTTGCCAGAGAAATTTCTTCCTTCGCGCTTTGACTGCAGCCGCAGAGCAGGAAAGCTGTCATCAGCATCGCGGCAAGCACAGATAAATTTTTTTTCTTTTTCATAATGCGCCCTCCCTTATTCCCACACGATTTTGTAGTCTTCAGCCTCGGCGATCGGCATGATCAGTCCGGTCACTGCCTGCTTCAGATTATCCTCGGCAACACTGTACAGATTTTTATCCGCTTTCACTTCTTTGACGACATCAACTTTGCAGGTTTTTATAACCGTCTTTAAATCAATATTGGCATCATCCGGCATGAAAGAAAACTGCTTTTCATCCAAAACCGGCTGCTTGATTTGTATTTTCGGTAAGATCGGATGTACCGTCTTCGCTTCGTTGTCGATGTCGAAGGTCATTTTGCTCATATCCGCGGAAGCAGTTACCGTCGCTGCGTATTTGACGTAGTACAGATGCTTCCCGTCCTTGTTTTTGATATCAGCGACACCCTCATACGGAAATCTCGTAACATTGATATCGCTCACCGCTACGACCTTTTCCAATGTGCTGCTTGTAAGAATCACCGTATTCTGTCTGTTCTTTAGGAACGTCACCCCGACGACCGTGAGAACAACAATCAAAACGGCAAGCAAAATGGTAGCTTTGATTCTTGCAAATCCTCTTCTGTTTCTTAGCATGATGTATACCTCGTTTCGTGTTTCTATTTTTGCTTCATTGGTCCAAGCGCTGATTTTGGAACCGTTAAAATCTGATATCGTACTCCAAAAATCTTCTTGCCTCGTTTTTTACTTCACTTTCTACCGTGGTATTCCCGCTACATTTTAACCCTTTAAGGATCGCATCAATTTTAACCGCATCCTTTTCCTTTAATCCTGACGTATTGCTGAGTTTCAACATGTATTTTTGGTTCAGCAGCGCACCTCTTTCGTGCAGTCTCATTGAAACCAAGGCTTGAATGCTTGTATCTTTTTTTAGATAATTCAGTTGAGGTTTCACCGGTTCGTGCCCCGGAAAAGACATCTCTGCCGCGATTTCGACCGTTGAATACCTTTTCTCACTGCTGTCGTTTTCGGTTTCTACTGCTCCAACGACCTTCGCCTTTCCCTTCCTCTTCTGACCCGAAAATGAAACCTGTTCCTCCTTGTATGTCACCTTAAAATATTTTGCACCCAATTCCTGCGCGATCATTTGCAGCTCACTGATCCTTGCTACTTTCAAATAACCGAAGTAATCATCTAATGCAATATAGCGATCCCTCTCGCTTGGATCAACATAATAAAATTCGCCGTTATTGTCCGGAACCAATCTGATTCCAAACTGTACAACGGAATCCCGAAACAGATGGATGATTTCAAACCCCTTGGCACTGCTTCGATAACCAATGGAACCCTGGCATACTTCTTTATCCATATACTTCTTACTGCGGTCTACCACTCTGATAAATTTGGGTCTATGAAAATCCACATCTTCCAGATCTTCTGAAAATATCGGTGCCAGCGCCTTAGCTTCCCACACTTTCCTTTTGTCCTGCACATTTTCAACGACTGCCTGTATGCCATCTTGCGCCGCCTGCACACTTTTTTGCGCTGTTGTTGCCGTCGTTTCTTTTATTTTAGCAACATCTGACATATCAAATTTACCGTCATCATTCTGGTCTATCCGCTGTATGATATTCTTTGTAACCTTTTTTGCAGTTTCTTTTGCATGACCTGTAAATTCTCCTAGAAGTTTCTTTCCCTCTGTTTTTCCCATGATATGTACCTCGTTTCATCTTTCTTCCATAATTTTAATTATACCATATTTTCATTGATTTGCATGTATTTTTAAAGTTGTCCGATCAATTCCTCCGCCTCGCGTATCACTTCTCTTTTTAAATAAATCTCGCATTGCAGATTCTCAATTTGCTGACTGATAGCTGCCTTGACGATCTGATTCGGCGCATCCATGATTTCCTTGATCTCCTTTAATCGGAATCCCAGCTGTTGATACAGTTTAATGCGTCGAATCCGTTCCTCTGCCTCCGCATCATATAACAAATGGCCGTACTTATTTTTCCCGCTTGCTACTACCAGTCCGGTCTTTTCATACCCTTGTATGGCTCTTCTTGACACCTGCAAGGTACTGCATAATTCGCTTAACGTTTTGCTTTTACTCATTTCTACCTCTCTTCTCAGCCTAAAACTGCACGCTGCGTGCAGTCAACGGCATTTTTAAATCATGTGGAACCCGATTGTTTCACATAAGAGGCTTTGTAAATTTCGCGCGATAGGTCTAAGCGAAAATATGCAGCACAAGGCTAAAGCTGATTATAAATTGCGGAGCAGATGGATTTGTTTAAAATATTATGCTATAATCAAAATAAACGAAGACGGTAAATCGGAACTTACGTGCCAAAACTGTCCTGTTCAAGCCATTGAAATGCAGGATAAGAATCTGATTGGCAGGACACCGTGTATAGAATAGAAAGGAACCAAACCATGGATCAGAAAAAAGAATATGCATTGAAAAAACATGCCGAATGGAAAGGAAACCTTTCCGTTGAATGCAAATGTCCGATTACGAACAAAGAGGAACTGGCGGTTGCCTATACGCCGGGCGTTGCAGAGCCTTGTCTGGAAATACAAAAAGATGAGGCACTTGCCTATACTTAAAAAAGATGGTGTAAAACGCACCATCTTTTTCTGTTGATTTTACATTATGCAGTTTTATGCTTCTTTGAGCTTAGCCGAAAGTTTTTCCAAATATCCCGGTATATCAATCTGCTGTGGGCAGACCTCCTTACAGGAACCGCATGCGATGCAGTCCCAAGGCTTTTTGCCCTTCTCCACACCGCCGATTGCCATGCTCGTATACCATGCCAGGCCTTCCGGGTTAAATGTAATCTGATTATATTGATTCAGTATGTACGGAATATCAATGCCTTTCGGGCAGTAGGTCGTGCAGTAACGGCAGGCGGTACAAGGTACGCCGCTTGTCATTTTTTTCGCTTTTTCATAAAGCACTTCTTTTTCATCTTCGCCCATCGGTTCGCTTGTTTCAAAAATCTTGATATTTTCTTCAAGTTGCTTCAGATTCGACATGCCTGACAGAATCGTTACAATTCCCGGAATCGACTGCAGATAGCGGAAGCACTTTTCCGCGCTGCCTGCCGGTTCCACCAGCGTTCCGCCTCTGAGCGGCTCCATAACGATAATCGGGATGTTCTTTTCGTTCAGGATTCTGACTTTCTCCTTCGCCTCTTGGAAATCCCAGTCAAGCCAGTTGAGCTGAATCTGACAAAATTCAATCACATCGCCGTATGCGTCAAGGAAGCGCTTGAAGCACTCAATGCCGGAATGGTCGGAAAATCCCAAATGTTTGATTCTGCCTGCTTCGCGTTCCGACACCAAATACTCCTTCACTCCAAATTCCGGATTCAGATAATTTTCGATATTGTATTCGCACACATTGTGGAACAGATAAAAGTCAAAATACTCCGTCTGCAGCTTTTCGAGCTGTTTTGCGAAGATTTCCTTAACTTTCGGGAAGTTATTGCGGTCATAGCCCGGGAACTTTGTTGTCAAATGGAAGCTCTCTCGTGGATAACGGCTGAGGGCTTTGCCGACAACGATTTCGGCATTTCCTTCGTGGTAGCCCCATGCGGTATCAAAATAGTTGATATCGTGCTTATACGCATAGTCGAACATTTCGAGTGCTTTTTCCTCGTCAATGTCTTTATCGACGCCGTTGATAACCGGAAGCCGCATGGTTCCGAATCCGAGCTGAGAAATTTTTTCGCCTTTAAAATCCGTATAAATCATCGCGTATCCTCCGTTTTCTCTTATTTCCATTCCCACTCGAGAACCTCAGGAATATCCTGACCGTACTCGGCGATATAGTTTTTATGCTTTACCAAAAGGTCGTTCATCTGCTGCGTCAGGTGTCCCGCCTTGTTTCCAAGCTGCGGAAGGTGCTTCAACGCTTCCTTTACGAGGCTGAAGCGGTCGATATGGTTCTGAACTCTCATATCAAACGCAGTTGTAATCGTACCCTCTTCAAGATAACCGTGAACGAAGAAATTCTGCTCGTTGTGTCTTCCATGCGTGAGCTCGTGAATCAGCTTCGGATAACCGTGGAAAGCAAACACAACCGGCTTGTCTTTCGTGAACAGCGCGTCAAATTCATCGTCCGTCAGACCGTGCGGATGGTTTTCGTGCGATTCCATCTTCATAAGGTCAACCACATTGATGAAGCGGACTTTGAGCTCCGGCAGGTGCTGCCTCAAAATCGTCACGGCCGCCAAAGCTTCCAGCGTAGGCGTATCTCCGCAGCAAGCCATCACAAGGTCAGGCTCCTGTCCCTGATCGTTACTTGCCCAGTCCCAGATGCCGATTCCCTGCGTACAGTGAATGACCGCCTGCTCCATCGTCAGCCACTGACGGCTCGGATGCTTGGATGCGACGATTACATTCACATAGTTTTTGCTCTTGATGCAGTGGTCGAAGCAGGAAAGCAGACAGTTTGCATCCGGCGGCAGGTACATCCGCACAACATCCGCCTTCTTATTTGCAACATGGTCGAGCATTCCCGGGTCCTGATGCGTGAATCCGTTGTGATCCTGCTGCCATACATTCGAAGTCAAAATCAGATTGAGCGAAGCAATCTTCTGTCTCCAAGGGAGCTGGTTGCAGACCTTCAGCCATTTTGCGTGCTGTGAGACCATCGAGTCAACAACACGGATGAAGGACTCATAGCTTGCAAAGAAGCCGTGTCTTCCGGTCAGCAGATAGCCTTCCAGCCAGCCCTCGCACATATGCTCGCTCAGGTAGGAGTCCATGATTCTGCCCTCATGGGAAAGATCTTCGTCAAAGTCGTAAATCTCACCCTGGAAGTCCCTCTTTTCAACTTCAAAAGCCCGGTACAGACGATTGGATTTCGCCTCGTCCGGCCCAAAAATACGGAAATTTTTATGTTCTTTGTTAAGTTTCAATATATCTCTGACATAGCCGCCGAGTTCCATCATGTCCTGCGCTTTTACGCTGCCCGGATAAGGAACCTCCACCGCATAGTCTTTAAAATCAGGCACTCTGAGGTCTCTGAGGAGTTTTCCGCCGTTGGTGTGCGGATTTGCGCTCATGCGGGCGTCTCCCACCGGCGCCAATTCGCGGAGCTCCGGTATCAGACGGTAATCCTCTCCGAAAAGTTCTTCCGGTCTATAGCTTCTCAGCCATTCTTCAAGCTGCGGGAGGTGCTCTTCCTTTTCCATGGAAATCGGCACTTGATGTGCACGGAAAGTTCCCTCGATTGCGTTTCCGTCAACAATCTTCGGTCCTGTCCAGCCCTTCGGCGTTTCAAGAATAATCATCGGCCACATCGGACGCTCGGCTGCCCCCTCTTCTCTTGCCTTTCTCTGGTTTTCTTTGATTTCGGCAATGCACTTGTCAACGGCCTCTGCCATTTTTTCATGCATTTCCATCGGATCGCTTCCGCTTACGAAATACGGATTCCAGCCGCAGCCCTTGAAGAACCATTCTCTCTCCTGCTGCGAAATTCTTGCGAACACCGTCGGATTGCTGATTTTGTATCCGTTCAGGTGCAGAATCGGAAGAACCGCACCGTCGTTTTTTGCGCTCAAAAACTTGTTGGAATGCCAAGCGGTCGCAAGCGGTCCGGTTTCGGCCTCGCCGTCTCCGACAACACAGGCGGCAATCAGGTCAGGATTGTCAAAAACCGCGCCGAAAGCGTGTGCCAGCGAATAGCCGAGTTCTCCGCCCTCGTTGATGGATCCCGGAGTCTCCGGTGCCACATGGCTTGAGATTCCTCCCGGGAAAGAAAATTGCTTGCAAAGTCTCTTCAGCCCTTCTTCGTCCTCCCCTACATTCGGATATACTTCGCTGTAGGTGCCTTCGAGGTAGGCGTTCGACACGAAAAAGTTTCCGCCGTGTCCCGGTCCCGATAAATAAATCATGTTGAGTCCGAACTCTTTAATCGCACGGTTCATATGCACATAGACAAAGTTTTGTCCGGGCACGGTTCCCCAGTGTCCGACAATCTTTTTCTTGATGTGTTCTTTTCGCAAAGGCTCTCTCAAAAGCGGATTGTCCAGCAGATAAAGCTGTGCCGCCGACAGGTAATTGGCAGCGCGCCAGTACGCGTCCATCTTCTGCAAATAGTCTTTTGATACTGTCATCAGTTTTCCTCCCGTTCTATGTTTTTTGTTTAATAGAATGTCGCAACCTCTTCTTCAGGCGGCATTGTCTTTTTCACTTCGATTACATGGTATACAGGGCCTTCGCTCTGGTACATATCGTTGTACTCTCGCTCGATTTTGGCGGTCATTTCCACCCATCCGCCGTGATCCAGAGACTGCGCGCCTGCGTATTTGGCAACAAGGCCTCCAAACTGGATGTCCTCCACGCAGCAAGTCATGATATGTCTTCCGATGACGAATTCATCGTCCTTGAGGCCGCCGCCCAGAAGGCTTCTGCCCTTGAATTTAACGGTTTTGCCGTAGTACTTTGCTTCTTCGTCGTTCATGTCCGCATACCACATCGCATAGTCTTTGTCGCCGATTTCGATGATGTCCGCGTTGATGTCAAACGGAAGCGGGTCTTCGATATTATCGATTTCGATATTGTTCGGGCCGTATTCGTAAATGATGTCGCAGCGGCGGTTGATTGCGCGCACGATTTTGTGGTACGCCATCTTGTCCATGGCTTGCGTAAAATGCTTGAAAACAATCGTCTCGGTGGATTTCAGCTTGTCCACTGTGAGATTTCTCATATTCTGGTTATAGGTCAGATAAGTTCTCGCATCCGCAAAACTCATTTCCTGGTAAACCGTCCATCCGTCCGGCATGCTGCTGTACAGGCTGTCGAGTGACCACATGCCGTTAAACTCGCAGACAACCCTTTCAAATCCAATTTCATCCTGGAGCTTCTGTAAAAACTCTCCCGTAAGCTCTTCCTCTTCGTCAACCGTCACAATCTTTACATTGGAGGACGCAAACTTAATCGGTGAATACTCGATTTCGCCCTCTTCGCACACAAGAAGCAGCGTCTTCTGTCCCTCATTGAAGGCAGGGTCTTCCAAAGTTTCCTGTATAAAAGTGGTTTTTCCCGACTCCAAAAATCCGGTAAACAAATACACCGGTATTTCTCTTGGTTGTATCATTGATTTCTCCTCTATTATATTTCAAAAAGTTTTAAAATCTTATCTCTGTCGATTTCCGAACCGATGACGCAGAGTCTTCCCGTAACGCCCGACGCACCGGTTCTGACATCCGGCTCACCCGGAACATAGTCGAAGTGAATCCACTGTCCGTCTTCTGCTTCTACGATGCCCTTTGCTCTGAGGATGAATCCGTATTCGTCCTTATCTTCGAGGGCTTTCAAAGCCTTTTCAATCTTTTCTTTTGTGAATTTCTTCGGTGTTTCGATGCCCACGCTCTCGAAAACATCGTCTGCATGGTGATGTCCTTCATGGTCGTGGCCGCAGCAGCAGTGGTCGTCATGGTCATGGTGATGATGCTCATGGTCATGATGGTGTTCGTGTTCATGCTCTTCATGGTCATGGTCATGGTCGTGGTCATGGTGATGATCACAGCAGCAGTCTTCATCGTGGTCGTGATGATGGTGATGTTCATGCTCTTCTTCGAGATGATGAAGAGCCTCTTCAATTGTATCGCGCTTTTCCATCGCTGCAAGAATCTGAGCACCGGAAAGTGCATCCCAGTCCGTTGTTATAATTGTCGCATTTGGATTGTGACCGCGAAGAGTCTCAACAACCTTTTCAATCTTTTCGTCTTCCATGCCCTTCGTGTGGCTCAGAATAATCGAGCTTGCGTGTTCCACCTGATTGTTGTAGAACTCGCCGAAGTTCTTCATGTAGATTTTAACCTTCTTTGCATCTACGATGGTCGTAAATCCGTTCAGTTTAACCTCTTCGAGGTCCAGATCCTCAACTGCCTGAATGATGTCGCTGAGTTTGCCGACTCCCGACGGTTCAATCAAAATTCTGTCCGGATGAAATTCTGCAATTACCTTTTCCAGCGCCTTTCCGAAATCGCCGACCAGACTGCAGCAAATGCAGCCGGAATTCATTTCGTTGATTTCCACTCCGGCATCCTTGAGGAATCCTCCGTCAATGCCGATTTCACCGAACTCGTTTTCTATCAAAACAACCTTCTCGCCCTTATAGGCTTCCTCGATTAACTTCTTAATCAAAGTGGTCTTGCCTGCTCCCAAAAATCCTGAAAAAATGTCAACTTTAATCATAATCTTCTCGCTTCCTTTTCCTTAAAATGATTCCCGCCGCGCATTGAATCTGCACGCAAGGAACTGATATTACATATTATACCACAGCCACACGAAAATAAAAGATGTGTTTTCGAAGATTGTGTGAGTTTTCAGGCAGCTTATCGCAATGTTTTTGGGGATTTAGAAGTCTAAGCCTGAAACCGCCCTCGCGTTCTAAAACTCGAGAGAAAATGGATTTCGCTCAAGGCGTTTCCGAAAATTTTTTAGAATGCAAACTCGTTTTTCTTCTTCGACTTCTAACACGCCTTCAAAAAAATTAGAATGTGAGCTCAAAAAGTCCAGTCTACATCTAAATTCCAAAAAAAGAGAGTTGTTTTAAAAAAGAGCACGGTGGTATACTGTCATTAAGCACATTATTAGGAGATGACAATATGTATTTAGATGGAAAAACCAGAGATTACAAAATTTGCGTATGCAAGAACAAGACGCTCGGTGAGGTGGAAGACATCATCCGCGAGCAGCACGTTACGGACTTAAAGACGCTCTGCGAAGTCGCGGATATCGGAAACAAGTGCGGCGCCTGCCGCGAGATGCTGGATGAGCTGCTGACAAAGGTCAAAAGTGATTTTATGTAATGATAAAAGTCGGACTTGACGGAATTCCCGCTGAAGCCTGTAAGCTCTGCCGCTTTTGCCTTCATTTTCCTGCATGAGGTTCTGAATCTTCAAGGATTGATTGGCGCAGTGCTCGTGCTCTGCGGCGTTTTGTTTGCGTCGGTACGAAAAGCAGAAAAGGAAAGCTAACCTCGTCTTCTTTGAGCACCTCATATAATCCAGATACATCGCAAGAAGTTCTTCCGAATAAGTTCCGAGTTCTCCGCGCGCATAGGTCTCCATCGAAGTAAACCCGCTCGTGTCTCCCTCCGCGGTAACCGGACGGCTGACTCTTCCGAGCTTCGGGTAGCACTTTGCGAATTCCGCTTCCCACGGAACGATAATCGCAATCACCTCTTCAATCATCTGCTCTGCGTGCGCGGAAAGCGCCGGAATATACGGCTTAATCTGTTCTTCATAGTAGTGCGGCTCCGTATATTTCATCATGCGTCCGTACTTTTCAGCGATGAGATTGCGTCCCTCGCACTCTGCATTTTCTATGTAAGACAGATATGCGTCCAGAAGCGCTTCCGTCCAGTTTTCAAACTGGCTTGTGCACGTGATTACGAAGGTTTCCTTATCATCCTGACAGGAAGCCCGGCCACCGATGTTCTGCACATCCTGAAACATATTCCATTCAATTTCTATAATCTCATCAATTTTCTCTTTCTTTTCCATTGTATTTTCTGCTCCTTTTGTCCGTCTTTCACACAACATTAAAATCCATAGTCATAAATCGGAGGAAGGCTGCAAATCTGTGGGTCACGAATTTCTTCCATGATTTCACCTAAATGATCCTGCAGAAAAGCACTGCCGCATTAAAATCCTCACGACTTCCTTATATTTATCGAGCACTTCTTCATGTCTTCCGCTCATGCTCAGAATTGTCGCATAATTAATCAGCGTCGTAGCATAGTTTTCGCTCTCCGCATCTCCGATTCTTCTGAGACTTTCCAAAGCCTTTTCATACAGCGGCATTCCCTCGTCATAGCGCGAAAGGACGCGGTAAAGTCCACCGAGTTCGTTGCAGGCTGCAATGATAAGCCCGAAATCTTCCGCCGCTTCCGCCTCGCTCAGTGTATCTTTTAGAAACAATTCTGCTTTGTCGATTTTATTTTCCATGAAAAAATTATCTAAAGCCTGGTAAAAATTTTCTATATTCATAGTGTACTTTCCCATCCTGCTTATATATAAGCAAATCTCATGCCAACATTATACAACTTTTTCGCTTGGGGTCCATGATTTTGGGTGAATTTAATTCATTTTAAACGTCAAAGTAAAAATATTTGAAAAGTCAGAAAAATAGTCGATAAAATATATTGAAAAGTCATAATTTTTCATGTAAAATTATATTGAAAAGTTATGAGTGGGAGATAGAATCATGTTATATCGAAAAATTTCATCTTTGATTGAGGAACACTTGAAAAGCGACACGAGTAAAATTTTACTGATTGACGGTGCCCGGCAGGTCGGCAAAACATATATTGTCCGCCATGTCGGGAAAAAGCTTTTTGAAAATTTTATTGAAATCAATATGATTGAAGATATGCTCAGTGACCGCCTCTTTGCGGAAGTCCGAACCGTTGAAGATTTTTATCTTCAAATCAGCATGCTCGCCGGAGATAAAATGCAGGAGAAAGCGAACACTCTGATTTTTATCGATGAGATTCAGGCGTATCCACACCTTTTGACGCTTTTAAAGTTTTTAGCACAGGACGGAAAATTTACATTCATTGCAAGCGGTTCTCTTTTAGGGGTAACCCTTTCAAAGACAAGCTCCATTCCGATGGGAAGTATCCGCAAGGTTCGTATGTTCCCTCTTGACTTTGAGGAATTTTTGTATGCAAACGGAATGAACGGATTTGCCATTTCGATCATGCGTGAAAAATTTGAGCGTGAGGAATCCCTTGATGAAGCCACGCATAATAAGATGATGGATTTATTCCGCAAATATCTGCTTGTCGGAGGGCTTCCGGATGCGGTAAATGCTTATCTGAGTGAGCACAACATTCAAACGGTGCGTGAAATACAGAGTGAAATTCACGAATATTATGCCGACGACGCTTCCAAATACGACCGTAATAACAAACTCAAAATCCGCAGAATTTATGATTTAATACCATCCAATATGGAAAACAAGAAAAAACGCATCGTGGTGCAGAGTATTGAAGAGAAAAAAGGAAAGACATTTGCTGATTATGCAGATGCCTTTGATTATTTAATCAGCGCAGGCATTGCTCTGAATGTGCAGGCAATTTCCAATCCGAAATTTCCACTGATTGAGTCTTCCGGGAAGAATTTACTGAAGCTTTACCTCAACGATGTCGGAATTCTTTCGGGCATTTTGTACGGCAGCAATATCCGTGCGATTTTAGATAACCAAAGGAGCATCAATCTTGGATCCGTCTACGAAACGGCCGTTGCTTCGGAATTGATTGCTCACGGTCATAAACTGTTTTACTATGATAACCGCAGCAAGGGTGAGGTGGATTATTTGATTGACGATTACGACAGTCTTTCCGTCGTACCGATTGAGGTCAAATCCGGCAAGGATTATACCGTCCATAGTGCTCTGAATGCTCTCGTTCAAAACGAGGAATACCAGATTAAGAAAGCCGTTGTGCTTTCAAATGAAAGAGAAATTACCCACAAAGGTAAAATCACTTACATGCCGATTTACGACATTATGTTTTTTTAGACAAGAAAGTTCAAAATCTTATTTCATAAGATGAACCCACAGAAAAGGACTGCGCCCTAACGGTTTTTCCGTTAATGCGGCAGCCCTTTTACACTTACATCGCTTGACAAGGGCACACAGCCCTTTGTCGTGTGCGATGGATAAGTAAAAGTCAAATTTTCCACTCAATCGAAACGTGTTCGTCGGTTGCGCGGATCTGTGAGATCAGGCCGTCGGCAACCTGCCGCCTGTCCTCAAAGTCAATTTCTTCCCATTGGTTGAGGTAGACCGACAACCGCTCGATCTGTTCCGGGGACATGGTTTCCGCTGACAGCGCCGCGATCTCTTTTGTCAGGGCTTGGCGGCGTGTGTCCAACTCCTCGATTTTGCTGTTGGCATAGGACAGC
>ULVD01090002.1_pt1 | contig 15495 bp, 23 predicted proteins | sample 1959101 | NCBI WGS metagenome assembly ULVD01 (sample SAMEA4835777, study PRJEB28245) | human gut metagenome | biome: gut microbiome; material: fecal sample | place: Denmark | collected 2008
AAAACCAGAAACGGCGCACTGCCGACCGATGGGGACATCAATCTTGCGTTTGAAATCATCAACGCGCGGTATAATAATCGCGCCCTGCGGACGATTTTTTCGGGGGAAAGAGGGCTGAATGAAATCATGGAGCTTGACGAAGCCATGGGCAGCAGAATTTATCAGCGGTGCGGCAAATATAAGCTGAAAATCGGATGGGGCGAAGGGCGGAATTACAGGACGAGAGAGGAGCTTGAGGTATGAATAAAGTGATTCTGATGGGACGGCTGGCAAGAGAGCCGGAGGTGCGGTATTCGCAGGGGACGGAGCCCTTAGCCATAGCGAGATATACGCTGGCGGTGAATAGACGTTTCAAACGGCAGGGAGAACCTGAGGCGGACTTCATCAACTGCGTGGCATTTGGCAAAACGGGAGAGTTTGCGGAGAAATATTTCAAAAAAGGGCAGATGGTTTCTGTTGTCGGTAGATTGCAGGTGCGCAGCTGGGAGGACAACGAAGGGAAGAAACGCTGGAGTACGGATGTGATTGTGGAGGAGCAGTATTTCGCTGAAGGAAAGCATGACAGTGAAAAAAACGGCGGAAGCAAGCCTGCGCCGGAACAGAACCGTCCCGCAGCGGCACAGAGCAAGCCTGCGGCGCAGACCGGGAAACAAATGGGGCTGGCGGATAGCCCTGGGTTTTATCCCATCGACGAAAGTATAGAAGATGATGATTTGCCGTTCTAAGGAGTGAGGAGAAATGCAAAATGTATTAGAGCGGATGGAGGCCATCGGTGCGGAGCGGAAGATGGCGGACTTCAACGTAAAAATGAAAATGGACTACGAGTTTAAAAAGAACTACGCCTACATCAGGGCGTGGGAATTTTACAACGAGTGCTGCGCCAGAGGGCTGAACTGCCATGTATCGGTCGGAGGATTGGACAGCATTACGCTATTTTTGTTCCTGCGGAGCATCGGAATTTATGTACCCGGCATCAGCGTGTCCCATCTGGAGGACAGGAGTATACAGGAAGTACATAGACAGCTTGGGATTGAACGGGTTCAGCCGTTGAAGCGGGCGGACGGCACGGTCTGGAATAAGGCGAAAATCATTCAGGAGTTCGGCTTTCCTGTGTTATCGAAGGAAATTGCGTCGAAGATTGAGCTTTTGCAGAACCCTTCGGAGAAGAACAAAACCGTGCGTCATGCGATTATCACCGGAGAGACGGGCGCATACGGTGGCTACCAGAAAAATTCACGCATGAAGCTGTCGCAGAAATGGCTGGAGAAATTCGGCGGATATGAGAACGAAACAGAGGGCGTGAATTATGGTGTACCGGATTTCAAGGTATCGGCAAAGTGCTGTTATTATCTCAAGGAAAAGCCCTGTGACGATTGGGCGAAGCAACACAACAGTGTGCCCTATCTGGGGCTGATGGCATCCGAAGGCGGAAGAAGGGCAAAGAGCCTGAAAATCAACGGATGCAATTATTTTGGCAAGAGCACGATTCGTTCTGCGCCGTTTGCGATTTTCAACAGACAGGATATTTTACAGCTGGCGTTGGAGCTGAATGTACCAGTGCCGGCGATTTACGGCACGATTGAGCGAAAAGAGGATGGGACGCTTTATACCACCAAGGCGCAGCGGACAGGCTGCAGCATGTGTGGATTTGGGATACACATGGAAAAGCGTCCGCATAGATTCGACCTCTTGCGAGAGCGGAACGAGAAGGAATGGAAATTCTGGATGTACGATATCGGCTGGGGGCATGTGCTGGATTATATCGGTGTGGAATGGGAAACGCCTGTGGCGGAGCAGATGAAGATAGGAGAGGTATAAATGAATATCGAGATTTCAAAAGAACGGATGCTGGAAATGGCGAAGAAGCTGGCAAGCATGGACTTCTGTCCGGAACAGAGGGTGTTTTATAAAAACATTCTGCGAATGGTGAAAGCGGATACTGAGGGGCGGCTGTTGGTGCTGCCCTGCAAGGTCGGAGATACGGTGTATGAAAACAATGGTGGTAGATGTCAATCAGACAAGTGGATTTCTGTTGATGATGCTATGCCAGCAGAAAAAAAATTCTATATTTGCGAAGCTCAAGGGAACCGATAAATGGAATAGCATTATGTGGGAAAAAACTTCCGATGAAGTGATTGTTTGCATCGAGTTTGAGGATGGAACAAGGAAAACAACAGTTGCAAAAACACATGACGGAATTTGGAAACTTGATACGAGAATATTGAAGATGAAAGTTACACACTGGATGCCATTACCAGAGTTGCCGAAGGAGGAAATCAATGATTGAGAAAAACAGAGAAACCAATACATACCATGCCGTCTGTGATTGCTGTTTTGAATATTCCGATGAATATGACGGTTTTAACGAATGTCAGCATGGCATCAAATACGAAGGATGGAAAGCACACTATGACAATGACGAGGGCGAGTGGGAGCATTTCTGTCCGAATTGCAGGGAGGATTGAGCATGGATAGACCTGACGAGAAAATCAAACAGCACATTCCGCAGGACGAGCTGTTAGCGCAGTTAGCAGAAGAATGTGCGGAATTATCGCAGGCGGCATTGAAGCTGCGGCGAGCGTTGACGGGTATCAACCCCACGCCTGTGACGGTGGAGGAGGCGAGGAAGAATCTGGTGGAGGAGACAGCGGATGTCTACAACGTAATGGGGCTGCTGTTGGATGCGGAGGACAACGCCGAGATATACAGCATCATTCGGCGGAAAAAGAAAAGATGGCTGAATAGATTGGAGGGGTGATAGCTTGGCGATTGTGAGGGAGAATGAGGAGAAGAAGCGATACCTAAACGGGTATCGGGATTGCACACGGCGAGAACGGCAGCTACAGGAGCAGATTGAGGAGTTACGCAGTCAGCAGATGTTTCCGAGTGTGAACCATGACGGGATGCCGCAGGGGAATGCACACAGCGACCTGTCTGGCTATGTGGCGAGGTTGGATGCACTCATCAGCCAACTGGAGCATGAGCAGGCTCTGGCGGTACGGCAATACAAGGAAATCCATGACAGGATACATCAGATGCAGGACGGGGCGGAGAAGGAAGTGCTGATTCGGCGGTATCTGATGGGAAGGACATGGGAGCAGATTGCGGTGGAGATGAATTACAACTACCGTTGGGTATTAAGACTTCATGGCAGAGCTTTAAGAAGTTTTGAAATTTCTGAAAGAGGGCACTAAAAGCCACATCGAAATATGGTATGATGGCATTGTGAAAATATAGATGTTTCATGTTACCTCCTATTTTGGACACTCGGAAACGGGTGCCTTTTTCAGTGTTTAAAAATCAGAAAGGGGCGATAGTATGCCAAAGGAAAAGGCGGAATATCGCCTGACAGAAAAACAAAAACGATTTGCGGATGAATACTTGATAGACTGCAACGGAACGAGGGCCTATAAGGCTGCGTATCCAAGCTGCAAAAAGGACAGCTCGGCAGATGCAAATGCGAGAAAGCTACTCGGAAATGCTCGGATTCGGGAATACATTGATGAAAAGCTGGACGAAATGCACTCTGCGAAAACGGCGGATGTGCAGGAGGTTATCGAGTATCTGACTTCCGTTATGCGTGGAGAACGGAAGGATGAGGTGCTGCGCTTTATTGGGGACGGGTATCAGGATACAACAACCCTGCAGGTGCCGACAAAAGAGCGATTGAAGGCGGCGGAGCTGTTAGGAAAACGATTTGGGCTGTTTACCGAAAAGGTGCAGATGGATATAAGCCCTGTTACCATTATTGACAATATCCCAAAGGAGGATGCGAATGTCTGATTTAACAAAGCTGATTGCGCCTTCATTTTACGGGGTGCATCATGACATCAAAGCGGGGCGGCATACGCACTACTGGCTGAAGGGTGGGCGTGGCTCTACGAAATCCTCCTTTATCTCTGTAGAAATCATTCTGGGGATGATGCAGGACACCGCCGCCAATGCGCTTGTTCTGCGGAAGGTGGCGGTCAATCTGAAGGACAGCGTGTATGAGCAGCTGCTCTGGGCGATTGAGGCGTTGGGTGTAGAGCATCTGTGGAAGGCAAAGCTAAGCCCTCTGCAGCTTTCGTATCTCCCGACAGGGCAGAGAATTTTGTTTCGTGGGGCGGACGAGCCGAAGAAAATCAAATCTACGAAATTCCGAAAGGGCTATTGCAAATACATCTGGTACGAGGAGGCGGACGAGTTTGCAGGGATGCAGGAAATCCGCACCATCAACCAATCCCTGATGCGTGGCGGCAGCAGCTTTTTTGTATTTTACAGCTACAACCCGCCGAAAAGCCAAAGCAACTGGGTAAACCGGGAGTGCCTACAGCCGAAGGCAAACCGCTTGGTGCATACCTCCGATTATCGCCGTGTGCCGCCTGCGTGGTTGGGGGATGCGTTTTTGCAGGAGGCGGAATATCTGAAGGAGCTGAACGAAAAGGCATATCGGCATGAATATCTGGGCGAGGTGGTCGGCAGCGGCGGTGCGGTATTCGACAACGTAACTGTGGAGGAAATCACCGATGCACAGATTGCAGCCTTTGACCGCATTTACAACGGTGTGGACTGGGGCTTTTATCCCGACCCTTGGGCGTTCAATCGGATGCACTACGATTCTGCCAGACGGACGCTCTACATCTTCGGGGAGCTGACAAGGCACAGAACGGGCAATGCGGAAACGGCAAAACTCCTGCGGCAATATGGTGTGCAGGATACGGATTTGATTACGGCGGATAGTGCCGAGCCGAAAAGCGTTGCGGACTATCGCAGCTATGGGCTGTTCTGCCGTGGAGCAGTGAAGGGCCCCGGGAGTGTGGACTACTCTATGAAGTGGTTACAGGCACTGGTGCGGATTGTGATTGACCCTGTGCGCTGTCCGGATACAGCGAAGGAATTTACCGCCTACGAATATGACAGGAACAAGGCAGGGGAGGTCATCAGCGGCTACCCCGACAGAGACAATCACCATATCGACGCAGTGCGCTATGGAACGGAACCCATCTGGAAAAGGAGGGGGCAGTAATGCGAAATTTTATCACTTGGGTAAAGGGGGTGTTGCAGATGTTTTTTCAGAGAGAAACGATAAAAAGGGCAGTCGGTGCGGAGGTGGCAATCAGCTCCGGAATGCAGGATGCCATCACGCTCTGGCAGAAGATGTTCTGCAATGAGCCGCCTTGGTTAGATAAGAACACAGAAACGCTTGGGTTAGCCGCTGCGGTTGCATCGGAGATTGCCCGACTGGTTACTGTGGAATTTCACAGCGAAATCAGCGGCAGTGGCAGACGGGCGGCATTTTTGCAGGAAGGCTATGCTTTTGTGATTTCTAAATTGAGAGAGCAGACAGAATTTGCGGCGGCAATGGGCGGCTTGGTATTCAAGCCTTACATGGATGGCGGAAGGATAGCGATTGATTTTGTGCATGCAGACAGATTTATTCCGACTGCTTACAACAGCCGCGGAGAGGTGACGGGTGCGGTGTTCGTGGAGCGTGTGAAAAAGGGACGTGCATGGTACACCAGACTGGAAAGCCATCAGCTGACGGATGCGGGCTATACGGTGCAGAATAAAGCCTTTATCTCCTATCAGGAGGCGGAGCTGGGTGTGCCTGCGGCTCTGACAAGCGTGGATGAATGGGCGGATTTGGAAGAAAGCTTTGTCTTGGGCTATCAGAACGGGGAAACCTTGGAGCGTCCGCTTTTTGTATATTTCAAGATGCCCTTTGCGAACCACATTGATGCGGAATCCCCTCTGGGCGTTTCGGTCTGTGCGAGAGCGGCGGGGCTGATGGAGCAGGCGGATAAGCAGTACAGCCGTATCCTCTGGGAGTTTGAAGGCGCAGAGCTGGCGGTGGATGCGTCTGTCGGGGCATTGCAGGCGGATGGGAAAAGGCTGCCTGTGGGCAAGCAGAGATTGTTCCGTTCTCTGAATCTGGAAAAGGGGACAACCGGGGATTTATACGAGGTATTCAGCCCTGCGATTCGGGATGCTTCCCTGTTCAATGGCTTGAATCAGCTGCTGCGGCGGATTGAGTTTAACTGCAATCTGTCCTACGGTACCTTATCCGACCCACAGAATCAGGAAAAAACAGCGGAGGAAATCCGTATGAGCAAGCAGCGCAGCTATGCGGCGGTCTGCAATATCCAGAAGTCTTTACAGACGGCGTTGGAGCATCTGGTCTGGGTGATGGACTACTACACAAGCCTGTGTCAGCTTGCGCCCGATGGGGAATACGAGGTTACCTTCAACTGGGGGGACGGTGTGCTGACGGATACAGGCGCAGAATATGCACAGATGAAGGCTATGGTGGATGCGAACATCCTTAAGCCCGAAAAGCTGCTGGCGTGGTATTTCGGCATTTCCGAGGAGGAGGCAAAGGACTACATTCCTGCGCAGGATACGCTTGATTTTGGGGAGTGATGAGGGATGCTGAAACCCGAATATTTACAGCGTGTGCCGGAGGGCATGATAAAGCTGTACGCACAGGCGGAGGCGGACATACTGGCGGATATGGCAAGAAGAATCAGCACATACGATTACTGGATTCCTGCGGTGGAGCATCAGGCAAAAATGCTTGAGGAGGCAGGGATGGTACGAGAGGAGATTCTGGCAAGGCTGAAAACGCTGACGGGCAGAACCGACAAGGAACTGCGGCAGCTCATGCAGGAAGCAGGCACAGCGGCACTGAAATCCGATGATGCGGTTTATCGCAGGCAGGGGCTCAATCCGCCGCCTGTTTCGGCATCTGAGGACTTGCAGAAGGTATTGCAGGCAGGATACGAGAAAACAGCGGGCACATTTCGCAATCTGACGTTGACAACGGCACGCACCGCTACACATCAGTTTGAACAGGCACTTGACCGCGCCTATATGCAGATTACGCTGGGCGGCATGGACTACAATACAGCCATCCGAAGCACCATCAAGCAGCTTTCCACCGAGGGCGTGGGAGCAATCCGATACCCGACCGGGCGGACGGATACCATAGAGGTGGCAGTCAGACGGGCGGTGGTAACGGGCGTGAACCAAACGGCACTCAAATTGCAGGATGCCAGAGCGGACGAAATGGGCGCAGACCTTGTGGAGGTTTCCGCGCACGCAGGCGCAAGACCTTCCCATGCACAATGGCAGGGCGGCATCTATAGCAGGAGAGGAAAAAGCAGGAAATATCCCGATTTTGTGAAAGCCACAGGCTATGGGACGGGCGCAGGACTGGGCGGATGGAACTGCTCACACAGCTTTCGACCTTGGTTTGAAGGGATGAGCCGCACCTACGATAAGGCACTGCTGAAGGAATATCAGGCGAAGGACTACGAATACAACGGCGTGAGAATGACCGAGTACGAGGCGTTGCAGGAGCAGCGAAAAATAGAAAGAAGCATCCGCAGATGGAAACGGGAACAAAACGCCCTGCAGGCGGCAGGACTGGACAGCAGCGAGGCATCCGCCAAGATAACGGAATGGAACAGAAGGCAGAAGGATTTTCTGGAACAGACGGGATTGAAGGCGGATGGGATGAGGGCTGCTGTGGGGAAAGGCGGCATACTGGAGGGACAAATCGTTGAAAAATCAATAAAGAATGGTATAATGAAATCAGGTGCTGTGAGTGGGGCAAGGAATCCTCATAGCAAAGAAGCCAGAGCGCACGCAGAACGGTACTACGGATTGGTTCGCAGCATGAAAACGGATGTTTCGAGAATAGCGAAGGCAACCGGTTTTGCAGAAGAAGATATACGCGCGATTAAGTATTATATTTTTATGGAAAAGCATGATTTGGGCGGAAAAGAGCCGGAATATTTTGCTCCCGATTATATGATGGCGGAATCGTGGCAAAGATTGATTGACGGAAAACCGGAATTGCATGATATGACTTTGCTTAACCATGAAATCCTGGAAAGAGAACTGATGCAAGAAGGAATGCCACAGGATGAAGCGCATATCATAGCATCTCAGAAATATAATTATGCAAAAGAAGCGGGTGAATACTATGCTAAAATTAAAAAATATAAAAATGAATAACGGTATCATTTCGGCAGAGTATGACCCCGAAAATAGCGGTGTTTTAGGCTCGGTTTCTGTTGATATTAAGAGTGGAGAGATAGTAGACAGCAAACTTTCTGAGTATGACAAGGATTTTCCTGTTTACCTCGGTCATGCGGTTGCCTGTTTGGAAAAATTAGCGTTGCAGGATAGTGTGCCGGAGGAAAAGACGGTCATGTGGTACTGAGTGCTGCACAGGAGGAAAACAATGGATAATTTCAAAATTATTTACAAAATACTGAAATATCCGGAAAGATGGGAAAATCGTCGACAGACCGGCAAGAGAACTGACAGAGCAGGAGAGAAAGGAGAATGCGAACATCTTATGAAAAGTGAGGATTTAAGAGATTGGATTGACAGTCTGACACAGGATATTACCTTTGAATATCTCGGCGTGAATGGCTCGATTTGCCCGTTCTCCCGTTCTGATATTTCTTTATGCTACGGAGAAAAGGAGCAGAGCTTTGATTCGATTGATGCACTGATGCACGCACCGTTTTTCAAAGGAAAATCTCTGACAGAAATATGCAGTAAAGTGAATTTTGAATGAATACCACCAACCGAAAGGAAGGTGGTTTTTTCATGCAAAAAATCAGAAAGGAACGGTGGTCTATCCTATCTCGTCTTTGGACACAGACGTAAAACAGGTCTTTTTTGTTTGCCCGGAATGGCGAAAAACTATCAAGGCGTGCGGAAAGAACCGTGAGAACAAACTGAAAGCTGAAAGGAGAACGAAGAATGAAAAGAGAGGACATTAAGAAAATTTTCCCCGATGCCACAGAGGAACAGCTGAAGGGCTTACTGGACATCAACACAGCCGACATCGGCAAGGCGAAGGGGGAGCTGGAAACCGTCAAGGCGGACTTGGAGAAAGCCAACGGCACCCTCAAGGAATATGAAACCACCATTGCAGACCTGAAAAAATCCGCAGAAGGCAACGAGGATTTCAAAAAGAAATTCGAGGACTTGGAACAGCGGATTGCGGTCGAGAAAGCCGAGGCGGAGAAGAAAGCCAAGGAAGAAGCGGAAGAAGCCGAATATTCCAACCGTTTCAAGACGGTGGTCGGGGAGCAGAAATGGCGGGACGAGCTGACGGAAAAGGCAGTCTATGCCGAATTTAAAACCGCTTTGCAGGATGAGGCAAACAAGGGCAAGGGGGACAAGGATATTCTGACGGCTCTGACGCAGGACAAGGAATATTTCGCAAAAGACCCTGCAAGAGTGCCTGCCTTCTCCAGAGGGACAGGCTTTGCAGGCGGCGAGGTGGACGATGCGGCAGTCAGAGCGGCAATGGGCTTATCCCCGAAGAAGGACTAAGGAAAATCGAAAGGAGAACGAAACATGGCGAACAGCATTACTTTATTCAAAAAATACATTGACCTGCTGGACGAGGTCTATCAGAATGCGTCCGTTACCTCTGCACTGGACGGCGATATGACACTGGTGCAGATGGGCGCGAACACAAACGAAATCGTGATTCCCAAAATCAGCATGGACGGTCTGGCGAATTATGACCGCAACGGCGGCTATGTGCATGGGGATGTGACACTGACGAATGAAACCGTCAAATTCAATTATGACCGTGGCAGAAAATTTACGGTCGATGCCATGGACAACGAGGAAACCGCAGGGCTTGCCTTTGGGAAGCTGGCGGCGGAATTCATCCGCACGAAGGTTGTCCCCGAAATGGATGCCTTCCGCTTTGCGACCTACGCAGGCACAGCAGGCATTTCCAAGGCAACCGCAGGCACACTGGCGGATGGTGCGGCGGTTCTGGCGGCTCTGGTGGAGGCGCAGAACAAAATGGATGAGGACGAGGTACCGCAGGAAAACAGACACCTGTTCATCACGCCTACCCTCCACAACATGATTTACGCGGTGGATACCACGAAATCCAAAGAGGTACTCAATTCCTTTGCAGTTGTGCAGAAGGTACCACAGAGCCGTTTCTATACTGCCATTGACCTGTATGACGGCAAGACGGACAACAGCGGCGCAAGCGGTGCAAATGAGAAGGTCGGTGGCTTTGTGAAGGCAACTACAGGCAAGGAAATCAACTTCATGGTCATTCACAAGCCTGCACTGCTGCAGTATCCCAAGCATACGGTCAATAAGGTTATCTCTCCCGATGCAAATCAGGATAGTGACGGCTGGCTGTTCTTCTATAGAGCGTACGGTCTGGCGGATGTATACGAAAACAAGGTTGCAGGGATTTATCTGCACCATAAGGCGTAAGGAGGGAAGGCGTATGGCAAAAACAGTAGGCATGGGCGCAAAACAGCCCGAAACAGCGGAAAACAAGGAAATCGCAAGGCTGAAAAAGGAAAATGCCGCACTGAAAAAGGAGCTTGCGGCTCTGAAGAAGGAGCAGGAAAAGCAGTAAAGGGGGAAAACGCATGATTTATGCGGATTTTTCGTATTACAAAGACACCTATTGCGGCGAAATGGCGGAGGGGGACTTTAAGCGTCTCTCCCGTCAGGCTTCTGCCTATCTGGACAGCGTGACATTTGACCGCATTCCATCCGTTACGGATGAGAAAATCATGGAGAAGGTCAAGGATGCCTGCTGTGCGGTGACGGATGTGCTTTTGCAGAAGGAACAAAGGGACGGCATTGCATCGGAAACGAACGATGGCATTTCTGTTACCTACACAACCGAGGGCAGTACGGACGAACAACGGCTTTATCAAGCGGCGGTGCTGTATCTCGGCAATACGGGGCTGTTGTATCGGGGGGTGGAGTGATGCTTGCGTGTACGGAAACGATTACGCATATCCGGTTGTGCTATGACAGGAAAACGGATACGGATGCATATATCTGCACTGCGATTCATGGCGTGAGCTGGTTCGGCAAGCTGATTGCCACGCCGGAAAACAAAGGCTTGACGGGTGCGGCGAAGATTACCGTCCGTATTCCGGAGGATGCCATGCCCGATATTACCATCCGAAATGGGGATTTTATCGTGCGTGGTGCGGTGGATGCCATCGAAAAACAGGCAGACTTGAAGGGACTGGAATATTTTACGGTGCTTTCTGTTGGGGATAACCGCAGGAGCAGGCGGAAGGACTTACGGCATTGGGCGGTGAGCGGCGCATGAAATTAGACTATGAGGTTAATATCAGCACAGCGAAAATCCTGCGGAGGTATGGTCTGGGCGAGGATAAGGCGGCACAACGCTTTCTGGCGAAGGACGTAGAACGAAAATGTCAGCCCTATGTGCCGATGTCGGCAGGGAGTGCCGCCCACATGGTAAACGCCGCAAGAGTGACGGCGGACAGCATTATCTATCCCGGACCGTATGCGCATTATCAGTATGTCGGCGAGGCGATGGCAGGGCGTGCGCCCAAGCATTACACCGGACAGCCGCTGACCTATCACGGCGGTGCATTGCGTGGCAAGCAGTGGGATAAGCGGATGATGGCAGACCATGGCAAGGAGGTCGAGAAGGATTTGGAAGGGTATCTGAAAGGACGGGGCAAATGAAGAACATCATGGAAGAAGTACGGAAGTTTCTGCGTACCTATCCGCCGCTTGCGGAAGGGAAGCTGCATGTGGATTTTCTGCCGGAGGAGGCACAGAGCTATTCGGTTGAGGCTGTGCCTGCAAAGGAGATTGTGCGCTCCTATGTGGACGGCTCAACGGTGCGGCAGTTTTTATTTGTGGTGGCAAGCAGAGAATTTTTCGGGGATAAAATCAAACAGCAGCTGGATAACCTCAGCTTTTACGGCGATTTCTCCGAATGGCTGCGAGAACAGACCATGGCAGGCAGCCTCCCCAATCTGGGCGAGGGCAGGAAGGTCATGCTGATAGAGGCAACCACAAGCGGCTATGCCATGGCGGCAGAGGCAAGCATGGCAAGATACCAGATTCAGTGCAGAATGGAATTTTTTCAGACAAGATAAGGAGTGAAAACAATATGGATGCAGTAAAGAGATATCAGGTGGCGGATTATCTGAACACGGCAAAAAGCGGAACGGAAGGCTTTGCGCTGATGGGGGTTGGGTTTAATACCTTGGACGAATCCCCCAACGCACAGAAGGATTCCAAAACATACATCAATCAGAAATCCCAGACCTCCACGATTAAAAGCTATCAGCCTGCGTTTGCGTTTGATTCGGACTTGATTGCGGACGAGGCGGCAGTGATGGCACTGTATGAAATCGGCAGAAATCAGCTGACGGGTGCGGATGCCGAAAGGGACTATGTGAGAGTGGAGCTGTTCAAGCCTGTGGCGGAAACACCGAATACCTTTGAAGCAAGAAAATTTAAGGTAGCGGTTGAGGTTTCCTCTATCTCCGGCGAGGGCGGCGGCGTGATGAAGGTAACGGGCAATCTGAACGGCGTAGGGGATTTCGTGGACGGCACGTTTAACACAGAAACCAAAAAATTCACACCGGAAGTATAAGGAAAGAAGGAGGAAAAAGAGATGGGAAAATTTGAGTTTCGCAAGCATGGGATTTTGCTTGATATCGAAGGGGTGCAGGTGACGGTACCCGCTACGGTGGAATATGCAAAAAAGCTGGAGGACGCAGGCGAGAAAATGAGAGCCTTCGGCGCACAGATGAAGGAAGAAAAGGATGTCGAAAAGGGGATTGATTTCATGCTTGACATTCTGGATGACCTGCTGGGCGAGGATACGGTGGATGCCATTACGGCGGAGAGGGATGTGGATATTTATGATTGTCTGGATCTGGTGATGTATATTTCCAAAGAGGTGCAGACCTACCACGCAGAACGGGCAAACAGCTACAAGAAGCCTGTCCCCCAGAGCACACAACCCTCTACCACCATGGCACAGGCGGCGGTTGAAAACAGAGCCACACGCAGAGCCAGAGAACGCGCGGAAAGAAGAAGGAAATGAAAGAGCTGCTGACAGGAAATTTGCCTGACTCTTTTTTGATTGGCGGCAGGGAATACCATATCTCCTCTGATTTTCGGGCAATGCTGAGATTGGAGGGGATTTTTTCCGCCGAGGAGCTGACGGATGAGGAAAAGGCGGAACGGGCGTTGAAGCTGTTTTATGGCTGCATCCCCGAACCGCTGGAGGAGGCGGTAGATCGGCTGTGCTATTTCTGGGGCTGCGGCAGGCAGGAGAAAAAGAGACACGGGAAAGCCGCAGGAACGGATTTTTACCAACCGCCGATTTATTCCTTTACCCATGATGCAGGGCTGATTTATGGGGCGTTTCTGACGCAGTACGGCATTGATTTAAGCCGAAAATCTCTGCACTGGTGGCAGTTTATGGCACTGTTTGAAGCTTTGGAGGAGGACAGGGTGCTGAAAGAGGTCATGCGGTGCAGGGCAGTGGAAATCAAGGGGGATATGCCGCAGGCGCAGAAGGATTACTATAACGCCATGAAACGCAGATATGCCCTGCCTCTGCCTGAGCAGGAGAAAAGACAGCAGTCCGCCCTTGTCGCGGCACTGATGGGGGATGGCAAGGTGGATGAGGTGATGGCGTGCATGAAGAAAAAGTAAAATGCCCCTACTGCGGCTATGAAATGCCTGTTACATACAGCAAGGATGCTGTGTGCAAGGGGCTTTTTTTACGCTGCAAGGGGCGAAGGTGCAAAAGAACATTTGAAATCAAGATAAACGTGAAAGACATCAAGTAGAGCCTGAGCTGCCGATGATGTTCCCTACGGAGGTGGGACTATTGGCAGAAGACGGCTCTGTTGTAATTAAAATTAAGGGCGATGACAGCCCATTTCAAAAGGTACTGGGAAAAATCGGCAGTGCGGTAAATACGGCTGTAAAGGCGAGTGCTGCGGCAGTCGGTGCGGCATCCGCAGGCGTTGCGGCTCTGGGGACTGCGTGCATCAATGCCTATGCGGACTATGAACAGCTGGCAGGCGGCGTGGAAACGCTGTTCAAGGACAGCGCAGAAACAATACATTCCTTTGCGGATAATGCGTATAAAACCGCGGGTCTGTCCGCAAATGAATATATGGAAACCGTTACGAGCTTTTCGGCAAGCCTGTTACAAAGTCTGGATGGGGATACGGAAAAGGCGGCTGCGGCGGCAGACCTTGCCATTACGGATATGGCAGATAACGCCAATAAGATGGGTACTGCGATGGAATCCATCCAGTATGCCTATCAGGGCTTTGCGAAGCAGAACTACACCATGCTCGATAACCTCAAACTCGGCTATGGCGGCACGAAGGAGGAAATGCAGCGTTTGCTTGCGGATGCGGAAAAGCTCAGCGGCGTAAAGTATGACCTTTCCTCCTATGCCGATATTGTAGAGGCAATCCATGTGATTCAGACGGAAATGGGCATCACAGGCACAACGGCGAAGGAGGCAAGCACCACCATTCAAGGCAGTGTTGCCAGCATGAAAGCGGCATGGGCGAACCTGATGGTCGGCATGGCGGATGATACGCAGGCTTTCGATTTGCTGTTAAGTAATTTCATTGAAAGCATCGGCACGGTGGCGGATAACCTTCTGCCACGCATCGGCGTTGTGATTGAAGGCATGGGGAAACTCGTTGCAGGCTTGGCACCGGAGATTGCATCCGCATTGCCGACACTGACAAATGAACTGCTGCCGAATCTGGTGGAATTGGGGGTGCAGTCCATCAGCGCACTGGTGCAGGGCATACAGGAGAACGGGGACAGCCTTGCGGCAGGGGCGTTATCCATTGTAGGGACTCTTGCAGAGGGCATTGCAGAGCTGCTCCCGATGGTGGCGGATACGGCGGCGAGCCTTGTGGTTTCTCTGGCAGATGGACTGACGGAAAGCCTGCCGCAGATGGTTCCTGTGGCTGCGGAAATGCTGACTTCTCTTGTCGAGAATCTGACAGAAAATGCTGACACCATTTTACAGGCAGGTGTGGAGATTATTGAGGCTCTGGATGAAGGGCTTGTAAATGCACTTCCAAAGTTGGTTGAAACGGTACCGCAGTTGCTTTTGAAAATTTCTGAGGTGCTGAATGAAAATGCTGCTCAGATAACGGATGCGGCAATGCAATTGATGATGCACCTTGCAGATGGTCTGGTACAGGCGATTCCCACGTTGATTGAAACGGTGCCGCAGATTGTCATCAACATTGCAAATATCATCAATGACAATGCGCCCAAGTTGGTGGATACGGCGTTGTATCTCATCACAAGGCTTGCGGTTGGTCTGGTGCAGGCGATTCCTACACTGGTTGTCAATATCCCGAAAATCATAGAAGCAATCGTGGCGGCGTTCATGGCGTTCCAGTGGCTGAATCTGGGGAAACAGCTGATTGACGGGGTTGCAAACGGCGTGAAAAAAGCCGGAGAATCCATGGCAACGGCGGCGAAGAACGCCTTCTCCAAGTTTAAATCCAAGATTACGGGCAGTGAGGTCGCAACCGAGCTGAAGAACATCGGGAAATATATCATTGACGGTATTGTCGGCGGCATCAAAAACAGCCTGTCAAGGATTGCAAATATTGCCGGAAAGATAAAGGACACCCTGCTTTCCAAGCTGAAGGGGCTGTT
>ULVD01024903.1_pt1 | contig 15489 bp, 19 predicted proteins | sample 1959101 | NCBI WGS metagenome assembly ULVD01 (sample SAMEA4835777, study PRJEB28245) | human gut metagenome | biome: gut microbiome; material: fecal sample | place: Denmark | collected 2008
TACTTGAAAATTCTTTGAAACAAGTTCAAAAATGGAGGGATGAAGAATGGATTTGAAAGGAACAACTATTTGTGCAGTAAGAAAAAATGGTAAGACTGCAATAGCCGGTGATGGACAAGTAACAATGCAACAAAGCGTTATATTCAAAAACAACGCTGTGAAAGTTCGCAGAATATATAATGACCAAGTTTTGGTTGGATTTGCCGGTGGCGTTGCTGACGCATTCAGTTTGTGCGAAAGATTTGAAGAAATGCTCAATAAATATTCGGGTAATCTTATGCGCAGTGCAGTTGAACTTGCTCAACTTTGGCGCAGTGACAAGATACTCAGAAAACTTGAAGCGATGCTTATTGTTGCCGACAAAGAAAGAGTGCTTATTGTTTCTGGTATGGGCGACGTAATTGAACCACAAGATGATATTTGTGCAATCGGTTCTGGTGGAAATTATGCACTTGCATCTGCAAAAGCACTGGCACAAAATACGGATTTAAGTGCAAAAGAGATTGCAGAAAAATCATTGTATATTGCAAGTGAAATATGTGTATTTACAAACAATCACATTATTGTTGAAGAAATTTAAGGAGTAGTTATGGATTTGTCACCAAAAGAAATTGTCAATGAACTTGACAAATATATAATAGGTCAAAACTCAGCAAAGCGTGCTGTTGCCGTTGCACTTCGCAACAGATACAGGCGTAGCAAACTTCCAAAAGAATTAAGGGAAGAGATTACACCAAAAAATATAATCATGAAAGGGCCTACTGGCGTTGGTAAAACCGAAATCGCAAGAAGACTTGCGAAACTTGTAAAGGCACCTTTTGTAAAAATCGAAGCGACAAAGTACACCGAAGTTGGATACGTTGGTCGTGACGTAGAAAGCATGGTAAGAGATCTTGTTGAATTTGCAGTGCGAATGGTAAAAGATGAAAAACAGCACGAAGTTGAAACAAAAGTAAATCCAGTTGTCGAAAAAATACTTTTGGACAAACTTGTGGAAAAACGTAAAAATGAAAACAGCGTAGATGTCGACAAAGACGCTTTGTTAAACGGCTTGCGCAAAGGTGATTTCAACAACGAAATTATTGAAGTAGAAGTTATGGAAGCACCCAAATCCGCAGGCTTGATTGGTGCAGGCATTGGACCAGAGATAAACATTTCTGATATGTTTGAAGGATTGTTTCCAAAACGTAAATCAAAACGCAAACTTACTGTCAAACAAGCACAAGAAATGCTATTTAACGATGAAGCTGAAAAGCTCATTGATATTGAAAGTGTAAATTCGGAAGCAATCCGTCGTGCAGAAGAAGAAGGTATAATTTTTATTGATGAGATGGACAAAATAGTCGGCAAGGGGAATGGAACAAATGGACCGGATGTATCCAGAGAAGGTGTCCAACGCGACATACTGCCTATTGTAGAAGGTTGTACGGTTGCTACAAAATATGGAAATGTAAAAACCGATTTTATTTTGTTTATCGCTGCAGGAGCGTTCCATGTTTCAAAGATCGAAGATATGATACCCGAACTTCAAGGACGTTTTCCTATACGTGTTGACTTGAACTCATTGTTAAAACAGGATTTTGTTGAAATTTTGTCTAAACCTAAAAATGCAATAATAATGCAATATCAATCTTTGCTTGAAGTAGATAATATTAAACTTAACTTTACAGATGATGCTCTTGACGAAATTGCGCAAATTGCTGTGGATGAAAATGAAACAAGTGAAAATATCGGTGCCAGACGTTTGCATACAATCATGGAACACTTGCTTGAAGATATTTCGTTCAATGCATCGGGAAATCATCCTATGCTTGAAGTAAAAGTTGACCGCAATTACGTGAAAAATGTTTTTTCTTCAACACTCAAAAAATACGATTTGAAAAAATATGTTTTATAGGATATCAAAATGGAAATTTTTGAAAGAGAAATAAAGCTTTTGGGCTTGGAAAAATTTGAAAAATTGACCAAAAGCAATATTTTGGTTGTTGGAATAGGTGGTGTAGGTGGTTACGTTTGTGAAATGCTTGCAAGATGCGGAATTGGAAATTTGAGCATAGTTGATTTTGATACGATTGCTCCTTCAAATATAAACAGGCAAATTATTGCACTTCATTCGACGATAGGAACAAAAAAAACAGAAGCGTTTGAAAAAAGGCTTCTGGATATAAACCCCAATTTGAATTTAAAAATTTTCAGTGAAAGATTGACTGAAAATAATTTTGGTGATATTGTAAATACTGATTTTGATTACGTCATCGATGCGATAGATACCTTTGAAAACAAAATTTCTTTGATATGTTATTGCAAAAACAAGGGTATAAACATCATTAGCGCAATGGGTGCTGGTAATCGTTTTGGCATGCCACAATATGTTGTATGTGATATCTACAAAACATCTAACGATGGGCTTGCGAAAAAAGTGCGTAAAGAGCTTAGAAGTCGTGGCATAAAGGATTTGACAGTTGTTTGCAGCACCGAACCATCAACGCCTGTAAGTGGATGTGTTGGCAGTATCGCTTATCAGCCATCTGTTTGCGGAATAACACTTGCATCGTACGTTGTAAACAGAATAATAAAGGAGTAAAAATTATGGAAATAATAACATCTGAACAATTTGAAGAAAAGGTTTTAAAAAACAAAAAGTTTGTGATTGTTGATTTTTTTGCAAACTGGTGTGGACCTTGCAAGATGCTTATGCCAGTTTTGGAAGAAATTGACCAAGAGTTTGACCAAGTTGACATTGTCAAAGTCAATATTGACCAAGATGAAGAGCTTGCAAAAAAGTTTGGTGTTTTGAGCATACCAACTTTGATATTTTTCAGCAATGGTGAAGAAGTTGAAAAGACAATAGGTTACAGACAAAAATCACAAATTGAAGAAATTATCAAAAGATTTATTTGACAAAAACAAGCAATATGTCTATTGACAGTTGCTTTTTTTGGTGATAAAATATGCTGAAAGGAAAATATTATGGGAAACAGAATTTATCTTGATAATGCGGCAACAACTATGATGTCTGCCGAAGTATTAAACGAAATGATGCCATGTTTTTCTGCTGTATATGGCAATGCCAGCAGTGTCCACTCTTTTGGAAGGGAAGCATGTGCAATTGTTGATCGTGCAAGGGACAGGGTTGCAAAGGCAATCAATGCAAAAAGCAATGAAATTTATTTTACAAGCGGTGGAAGTGAAGCAAACTCTTGGGCAATAAAAGGTCTTGCGCATGCTTATTCTTACAAGGGCAAACATATCATTACAAGTTCTATTGAACACGAAAGTGTTTTGAACAGTTTGCATCAACTTGAAAAAGAAGGTTTTGAAGTGACATATTTGCCAGTTGACAAAAACGGCATTGTTTCACTTGCATCACTTATGCACAACATAAGAAAAGATACAATTTTGATATCTATTATGTCTGTTAACAACGAAGTTGGAACAATACAAAATATAAAAGCTATTGGAAAAACCGCACACGAAAAAGACATTTTGTTCCACACTGACGCTGTTCAAGCACTTGGTTCTTTGAAAATCGATGTTGAAGAAATGGAAATTGATGCAATGAGTATGTCAGCACACAAAATTTATGGACCAAAAGGCATCGGTGCATTGTATCTTAAAAATGGAATACAAATTGAAAATTTGATTTGCGGTGGAAATCAAGAACGTAAAAAACGTGGCGGAACACTTGATGTTCCAGCTATTGCAGGATTTGGAAAAGCAACTGAAATTGCTTGCAGAGATCTGTTTGTAAATCAACAAAAACTCAAAACAATAAAACATTATTTCATTTCTCAAGTTATGGAAAAAATACCTTATACAAGTTTGAACGGACATCCACAACAAAGTATTGCTGGAACAGTAAATATGTCTTTTGAAATGGCAGAAGGTGAATCAATAATGATGCTTCTTGACTTGGAGGGTATTGCTGTTTCGACTGGTTCGGCTTGTACATCAGGTTCATTGGAACCTTCACACGTGTTAAAAGCTATGGGACTTGAAGAAGAAGTGGCACAAAGTTCGATAAGATTTTCATTCCCAAAATCAATAACAAAGGATGAAGTCAACTGCGTTGTAGACGTTCTTGCAAAAGTCGTAAACAAACTTAGAAGTGTATCCCCAATGAGTGCAAGGAGGAAAAAATAATGTATAACGACAACGTAATTTCAATTTTCAAAGAATTCAAAAATGTCGGCACAATTCAAGGTGCCAACGGGGTGGGAAAAGTGGCTGATCCTGTATGTGGTGACGTTGTAAAATTGTACTTGAAGATAAATGAAGAAGGTGTAATTCAAGACGCTAAATTCAAAGCATACGGATGTGTAGGCACACTTGCTTGTATGTCAGTTGCAACTGACCTTTTGAAAAGAAGAACAATAACTGAAGCATTGGATATCAAAAACGAACATATTGACAAACAACTTGGCGGTTTGCCAACCGAAAAATCATATTGTGCTGATTTGGCAGAAAAGTCGATTCACGCAGGTATCGAAGATTATTACAAAAGAATAGAAAAATTGCAAAAAGAAGAAAACTAATTGCATACATAATAAAGGGCGATAAGCTCTTTATTTTTTTGTATTTTTTGTCGAATTTTACACATACTATTTTCAGGGAGGTAACCGATGATGAAAGAAAGTATGTTGTTTGGTTTGGCTGTGGGAATGGTTGCTGGCGCACTTTTGTTCAAACATTGCGATTCGTGCAAAGATGTTGTAAACAAAGGTGAAAATGCGATAAAAAAAGAAATCGAAAACATGACTGGTTCAAAAAAGAAAGCAGCAAAATAGTTTGAATATCTTTTGTGAAAAACGGGGAATACCCGTTTTTTGCGTTTTTGTGTAAACCATGTTTAAAAGTGTTAAAATATTTGACACAAAAATCGCAAAATGGTTATAATAAAACAAATAGGAGAAAAAGTTTGAAAGGTAAAGCAATGGGAATAGATTATGGCTCGGTACGAATTGGTATTGCCATGTCCGATCCGTTGCGTATAATTTCAAGTCCTTTTGAAACCTATGTGCGCAAAAATATTGATGCTGATGTTGATTATATTTTGGGTCTTGTCAAAACAAACAATGTTACTACAATTGTTTTTGGAATGCCATTGAATATGGACGGTACCCAAAGTGACACAGGTATCGCTGTAAAGGAGTTTGCTCAAAAAATAGCTGAAGGATGCGACTGCGAAATAATCTTTCAGGACGAAAGATTAAGTTCAGTCGAAGCAGAAGAAATTTTGATACAGGCAAATATAAAAAGGGAGCAGCGTAAGGCAATGATTGACAAAATAGCAGCACAAATTATTTTGCAATCTTTTTTGGAGAGGAGTTAAAATGGAAAAAGAAAAAGAACAAGAAGCAGTTAATATTTTGGATGTTTTGTTGGATGAAAACAATGATAAACCAATAACACTTTATGATGAAAATGAAAAAGCAGTAAGGTTTGACCAAGTGGCAATTATTCCATTGGATGAGCAATTGTATGCTATATTGAAACCAATCGATGAAATGGAAGGTGTCGCTGACGACGAAGCAATAGTATTTTTGGTTGAAGAAGACGAAGATGGAGATGCTGAATTGGTTGTTGAATCTGACGAGGCAAAAGCAATGAAAGTTTTTGATGAATATTACAAATTGCTTGATGAAGCAGAAAAAAAAGATTAGTGCATGCATAATATAAACCAAACTGCGCAAAATATCTTTACAAGGTTAAAACCTTGGAGGAGGTAAAAAACTATGTTTGGTAAGAACAAAAAGAATGCAGAAAAAAGAACAAGAAGTACAACTACTTCAAAGGCTCGTTCTGCTGAAGCCGCTTCTGAAGTAAACAACAGTTGTTCGGGAAAGGCTAAAAGAACTACAAAAAATTGTTCTAGATAGTTTTTTAAGCAAAAATTCACACCAAATCATATTGGTGTGAATTTTTTTTATGATAAATTATGCATTGAGTTCTGCTATGACTTCTTCCGCAAAACTGTTGTCAACGATATCTTCAAATTTGACTCTGTTTTTAAGTTCCCCAGCATTCATCATAACTGTTTGCAAATAATCAAGTGCACTTTCTTTCATAACGGGTGTCGTATTCCATGCGTCAACTGCGATATAACTTTTGATTGAAGTTACTATCGAAGAACGTGAACTTGCAGTAAATGATGGCTCTAAAGCATCTGCTATTTGGTCAACAGTTGCAGTTGTCAAAAATCTGTAACCACGAATAACCGCTTTCAAGAAGGATTTGATTTTTGCTGGATTTTTTTGCAAATATTTTTGGTTTGCCATAAAGCAGGTGTATGGGATTTCACCACTTTCTTGACCAACACTTGCAACAATATGTCCTTTGCCTTGTGCAACCAAATCGCTTGCAGTTGGTTCAAACAATGTGCAATATTGAGCTTCGGTCGAATCATAAACACTTGCAGTAAGATTGAATTCAACGTCAGTACGCAAGTTTACTTGATCAGCGCCAGTACCAATTTGCAAACCAGCGATTTGTTCTATGACATATTGAAGTGTCATAGCGGGAACACCGCCACGTCTGCCACCAATAACAGTTTTTCCAATCAAATCTGTCCATTGGAAGTTGTTTGTGTCTGTTTTGCAAACCAAGAATGAACCATCACGTTTGGTCAGTTGCCCAAAAATTTTTGGTTGGTTTAAAGTTTCACCATTTGCAACGTATACCGCAGTTTCAGGTCCAAGCAGTGCAACATCCGCTTCGCCACTCAACAGGGCAGTCATCGAATTGTTTGATCCACCACCGTTGGTCAATTCGATTTTCAAACCTTCCTGTTCAAAGTATCCAAGATTTATTGCTACGTACAAGGGGGCGTAGAAGATACTGTGAGTGGTTTCATTCAGCCTGATAACATTGTCGTCTTTCTTGCATCCTACAATGCCAAAAGAAAAAAATGTCAAAATCAGCGCCAAAATTATTGTTGTTAATTTTTTCATGCAGTTTTCTCCTTTATCATAAGTCAGTGTATGATTTTGGCATATTTTGTGTGAATCATGCATAATGCAATGATATAAAACAAAAAATTTTAATTATTTTTAAATTAACACTTGAAATATGGATTATTATTTGATATAATTTTTAAGACTATAAAGGAGTGAAGTATGAATTTGATACTTGGAACCAATACTTTGATTGATTTTTTGTCACAAGAACTTGTAATAGTAGGTATCTGTCTTGCGGCAGTAGGAGTAGCTTTTGCTTTGCTTGCAAAACGAATTGCTAAAGTTGTAAGAAAATCAAGTGAAATACAACCAACGGATACAGTTATGCTTGGCTTTAAAGCTTTTGGTCTTGTATGTATTGTTGTTGCACTTTTGTTGATAATTTTTGCAATAAACTGAAAACCAATGATTTTGGGAAACACAGGTGAGAATGCCTGTGTTTTTTGTTTGTAAAAAAAGTACTCTTAAAAAGAATACTCTTAAAAAACCTTTTTTGTTATTGATAAATTAAACTTCAGTCTTTCTCAACTTTTCAATTTCGCCACGTGCAAGCATATCGCAAAGATTGTTCATTTGATTGTCACTGTGTCCTTTTACTTTGTGCCATGTGACGTTATGGGTGTGGGTGAGTGCAATCAACTTTTGCCAAAGTTCAACGTTTTTAACTGGGTCTTTGCCTTTTGTTTTCCAATTATTCAAAACCCAAGATGAAATCCAATCTTGCAAAAATGCATTGACAACATAAGCCGAATCGCTGTACAAATCAACATTGCAAGGTTGATTCAATGCTTCCAAAGCCTTTATGACTGCCAAAAGTTCCATGCGATTGTTTGTTGTTTGATTTTCGCCACCGCTTAGTCTTTTTTCGGTTCCATTGTACAAAAGCACACAAGCCCAGCCACCAAGTCCTGGATTGCCACTGCACGCACCATCGGTGTAAATTTGTATGTTTTTCATATTGTGATTATCCTTTTATCCCTGACAAAAATTCCCATAGCAAACATTCTGGTGGGATGTGGGAAAGGTCCATTTCACAAGCATATTTAAGATCTTGTTCAAGTTGTTTTGAATCTTGTGAATTGTCCAAAAGTGGTGGTAAATATTTTTTGTAAACAAGTGGTTCAAAATTGTGGGTTGAATCAATAAGAAAATCTGCATTATTTTTGAATGGCTTTATAAACATTTCTTCACCATCACAAACATTTTTCCACATTTTTATTGTTTGCGAAATCGTTGCACCACGTGTGTAAAAGTCACGGATGCAGCGACGTATTCTGCGAAGTCTTCTTGCTGGCAGTACGACTTTGTTGTCAATGCAAAAATCTGTGTTGAGGCAAACGTAAACGCGATATAATTGATCTTTGTGCTTGTCAATGATCGCTGGATTCAAGGCATGTATGCCTTCGATAATCAAAATTCCGCTTTTTGGCACTTTGACGTTATTGTAACCTGTTCTGGTACCTGTGACAAAATCAAATTGTGGCAGGAGTGACTGACCTTGTTCGATAATTTGGTTTAAAAACTTTTTGAAATAGGGAAGGTCTATGCTGTTTATATTTTCAAAATCATAGTTTCCATCAGGCAGAATAGGGGTATCTTCACGATTTATAAAAAAATCATCCATCGAAATAACAAAAGAATGCAATCCTATGTTTTGCAATTTTTGACTTATTATGTTTGCTGTGGTTGTTTTTCCAGAAGAAGATGGTCCAGAAAGTAAAATAACTTTGATTGATTGTTGATTTTGTATATCCGAAATCAAATCATCGATTTGATTGAAATAACCTTGCATGCTTGATGAAATAAGTTCTTGCGGTGAATGGATTCCTTGCATGTTGACAAGATCCAAATCTATACTGCTTTTAACGATATGTTCTTCCATAGTAGTCCTTTTGTTTATTACTTTAAAAGTATATGTATATTATATCAAAAAATTGAATATAAACAACTAAAATCCGTAATATTTTCAAGATAAAAATTATAGAATATTTTATCATTTTATGCCTAGTTTTAATCAAACGCTTTATTTTTGTACTTTTGATAGTAAAATGAAATTGACAAGGAGATGAAAATGATAGAATTGACTAAATTGCTTGAAGGGATAGATTTTCAAGCAAAAGGGAATATGAAAAACATCGAAATAAAAAATGTATGTTTTAACAGTAAAGAAGTCAAAAAGGGCTATTTGTTTGTATGTTTGAAAGGCGTAAATACTGACGGACATGAATATTTCCTTGAAGCCGAGAAAAATGGTGCAGTCGCTATCGTTTGTGAACATTGGCTAGACAGTGATTTGCCACAAATCTTGGTTGAAAATACAAGAAAGACGTTGGCACTTCTTTCTGCCAATTTTTATGGCAATCCCGCAAAAAAACTTAAACTGATCGGTATTACTGGGACAAATGGAAAAACCACCACAACAATGGTAGTAAGGGATATACTTATCCAAAACAACAAAAAGGTTGGTGTTATAGGTACATTGGGTTATTTTATCGACAAAAAGCATTATGTTTGTGATTTGACAACTCCAGACCCGATGCGTTTACATAAAATTTTTTCAATTATGCTTGAAAAGGGTGTAGAGTACGTTGCCATGGAAGTATCGGCACATGCTATTGCATTGGAAAAAATACATGGATTGGAATTCGTTGTCGGGGCTCTTACAAATATAACTCAAGATCATCTTGATTTTTTCAAGACAATGGACAATTACATAAAGACCAAGTTCAAATTTATGACATCGCCAGCACTGAAAACATCTTTGCTTAATGCGGATGACGATTCGGTACATTTTTTGGAAAACGATATTTCATTCACTTATGGCATAGTTCAACCATCTGATTGTTTTGCTATGGATTTGTGTTTACAAATGGGCAGAAGCAGATATATTCTTAATTTGTTTGATAATGTAATAAATATCGACACAAAACTTTCGGGTGTGTTTAATGTTTACAATGTATTGCTCGGAAGTGCGATTGCTTGTATACTGGGGGTTGATACAAAAATTATACAGTTGGCAATTTCCAAGATGAAGCCAGTTGAAGGCAGATATAATGTAATAAATACGAACAACGGAAGTGTAGTCATTGATTTTGCACACACGCCTGACGGACTTGAAAATATTTTGAAAAGTATAAGGCAAACTTCTAATGCAAAGATTGTAACAGTGTTTGGGTGTGGTGGCAATCGCGACAATAAAAAAAGACCAATTATGGGAGCTATAGCTGAAAAATACAGCGACTTTTGTTTTGTAACAACTGACAATCCAAGATTTGAGAATCCAGACTTGATTGCGGAAGATATTTTGGATGGAATGAAGAACAAAGATGTCGTAGTTGTAGAAAATGATCGTAAAAAAGCAATAATGTTGGCACTTGAAAAACTTGACAAAAACACGATAGTGGCAGTTTGCGGAAAGGGTGGAGAAAAATATCAAGACATAAATGGTGTAATGTCACCATTCAATGACGTTACAATAGTAAAAGATTGTTTGAAGGAACTAGGGTTTAAAATATTGAAATAATGTTCAAATAAATATTTTAAATTTGCACAGCATATTTATAGTACATGGAGAAATAAGTGGAAAAAAATATTATTGCCTTTATTCTTGCTTTGCTTATATCAACGATTGTCGCGCCTTTTGTAATAAAGTACACAAAACAACTTAAAGCATCCCAAACAATTTTGAAGTATGTCAAAGAACATAGTGGAAAGCAAGGAACACCTACGATGGGGGGAATTATATTTTTAACTTCATTTTTGGTTGTTAATTTGCTTCTGCTTGGAAATGACAGTACGTTATCGTTTGTAAGTTTGGCATCTACCATTGCATTTGGGATACTTGGCTTTTTGGATGATTTTATAAAAATTCGATTCAAACAAAATGAGGGGCTCAAAGCATATCAAAAAATAATTGGACAAGTTGGTATATCAATAATTCTTGCATACTTCGTTTATCGTTTTGTTGGCAGTGAAGTTTTTTTGCCATTCACTTTGACCAAAGTTGATTTTGGTTTTTGGATTATTCCTTTTGTTGTTTTTGTTTATCTGGCAATGGTAAACAGTGTAAATCTTATTGATGGTCTTGATGGATTATGTAGTGGTACATCTATTTCTTATATACTGGCAGTAGTATTATTTTTAACATTATTTGCACAAAAGATGGGGTTTGTGGGTTTGCAGATGGCAGAAATAAATAATCTTGTTATGTCGTGCTGTATCTTGATTGGAGCATTGTCAGGATTTGTTTTGGTCAATTGTTTTCCAGCCAAAATATTTATGGGTGACACTGGTTCATTGGCTCTAGGAGGCTTTTTGACATCGGCTTTGATATTCAGTCAAAACCCATTTATGATAGCATTATTCGGCATTATGTTCGTAGTTACAGCTTTGTCGGATATTATCCAAGTGTTTGTGTTCAAAACAAAACATAAGCGTGTTTTCAAAATGGCACCATTACATCATCACTTTCAAATGTGTGGTATGCATGAAAATCGAATTGTCGCAGTATACATAGTTATAACTGTGGCAGTAAGTTTGATTTGTATTTATTTGACCGCAGTTTTGTAAGGAGATTTATGAAACTTAAAAATGTTCCTGTGCTAGTTTATGGTTTGGGAAAAACTGGCATGGAAACTATAAAATTTTTGCAAAAAAGAAAAGCAAACGTTTTTATTTTCGATGACACAAGTTTTTTGAAAATTCCAAATACTCAGTGGTTGAACGAGCAGTGCGATTTGTCATTCTTAAAATTTGTGGTTGTAAGTCCTGGGATTGGTGAAACCAAGTTTTTGAACAAATTGAAACTTTTCAAAATTCCAGTTTACAGCGAATTTAAATTTGCTTGTCAGTTTTTGAAAACAAAGCTCATTGCGATAACTGGAACCAATGGAAAAACTACGACGGTAAGTCTTTTGGGAAAAATATTGAATGATGCTGGCAAAAAGGCTGTTGTATGTGGAAATATTGGCAATCCGTTGATAAGTTGTATTGGCAGGCAAAAAGAGTACAAATTTATAGTATGTGAGGTAAGTAGTTTTCAACTTGAAAATTTGGGAGATGTCAATTCATACATATCGGTTTTGTTGAATATCAAGCCTGATCATTTGGAAAGACATAAAACATTTGAAAATTATCAAGAACTCAAATTTTCGATATTCAAAAAACAAAAGAAAAGATCGTTTGCAATCGTGAACAAAAATCTGAAAAATAAATATTGCTTGCATGGATTTCAAAACAATGCAATTACTTTTTCTGCTTATGAACAAGCTGATGCTTATATGTATGGCGCCAATCTTGTCTACAAAGATGTGTCGATTGATACAAAAAAATTGAACTTGTTTGGCAAAAAAAATTTTGAAAATATTTTGACGTGTATGATCGTTGCAAAGATTTGCAAAATAAAACCTGCAGTTATTGTTGAAAGTATCACATCTTTCAATGGATTGGATCACAGAATTCAATTTGTAAAAGAAATTGGTGGTGTAAAATATTTTGACGACAGCAAAGCAACAAATCCCGATAGTACAAATTGTGCACTGGAAGTTTTTGACAAAAATGTAATTTTGCTTCTTGGGGGATATGACAAGGGGTTGGATTATACTTCAATATTTGTTTCTAACAAAAATATCAAAGCGTTGATTGTTTTTGGGCAGGCAAAAGATGTGATTGCCCTTTGTGCACAAAAAAACAACATTGACAAGATAGTGAAGTGTAACAAATTAAAAGATGCAATACTCAAATCTAACGAGATTGGGCAAAGTGGGGATATTGTATTGCTTTCTCCTGCCTGTTCGAGTTTTGACGAATTTGAAAATTTTGAAAAAAGAGGGGAGTACTTTGCTGATTTTGTGAATGGTTTATAGGAGAATGTATGAAAAATAAATTTGTACAGGCTTTCAGTTTGAGAAAAAGACAAGATGACAGAAAAATAAATTTTGGCAGTATTTTCAAACTGGACAAAACTTGTTGGGTTATTTTGATAAGTGTTTTGCTTCTTGCGGTATTTGGATGCATTATGGTTTACAGTGCAAGCTATTATCTTTCATCACTGGCTGGCAATAAGTACAGGTATCTTATAAAGCAAATTGTGGGTGTTGTGCTTGGTATTGTGGGAATGATGTTCTTTTCGATCTTTCCATATCAAAATTTGAAAAAGTTTAAATGGTGGGCAGTTGTAATTTCAATGCTGCTTTTGGCTTGCGTTTTTATACCAGGAATTGGAATTGAAAATTATGGCGCAAGAAGGTGGATTGGCTTGGGTGGATTTTCTTTTCAACCAAGTGAAATAGCCAAATTCGCACTAGTTTTGTTTTGTGCATGTCACTTGTCTGAACATTATGATAATGTAAAATCATTCAAGGCGTTGTTGCCTGTATTGTTGGTTGGTGGCATATTTTGTGTTATGGTTATTTTGGAACCCAATATGAGCATTACAATGTGTATAGCAATAACTCTTATTGTGATGCTTTTTGTGGGCGGTATAAGTTTCAAACATTTTTCATATCTTGCAGTTCCATCTATGGCAATGGTACCCATTTTGATATTTATGGAACCGTACAGGATAAAAAGGCTTATGGCATTTTTGGATCCCTGGGCATCGCCAAAGGGTGAGGGATTTCAACTTATACAATCTTTGTATGCACTTGGCTCGGGCGGTTTGTTTGGAGTTGGGCTTTTTTGTTCCAGACAAAAATACTTGTTCTTGCCATTTTGTGAAAGCGACTTTATTTTTTCGATAATAGGTGAAGAGATTGGATTTTTTGGTGCGCTTGCGTTGCTTATTGTATTTTTGATTTTGGTAATATTTCTGATTAAAACAGCATGCGGTGCCAAAGATAGATTTGGTTGTTTGCTTGCTGTTGGCGTGGCAACTGTTATAGCTGTTCAAGTGCTTATAAACGTTGCAGTGGTGACAGGTTCAATTCCGCCAACAGGTCTGCCTTTGCCATTTGTGTCAGCAGGAAGTACATCACTTGTAGTTTTTATGAGTGCAATAGGTGTTTGTATCAATATACGAAAAGAATCAAAAAGTTACGTATTTGATGAAGTGTCAAAAAACAATAAAAAAACTATTTTAACATCAGGAATTGAGTAGAAGAGATGATGCAGATATTTGACTTTTGGATAAAAATTTTGTAATATAAACATGGAGGCGCAGTATTCTAGTCGCTTTGGTTTGCTTGGAAGATGAGTTTAAAGGCATCAAAGGGCACAACTGTGAAGTTTCTGGTGCATGCTTCGGTTGCCCAAATTGGGGTGTGTGCTGGGAGTTAAGATTTTTGGGCGCGTTGTAACGGCATACAATTTCCGTCCCAACTTTCGTGGAGACCCAGTTGGGTGGGAAAAATATTATTTTTTTCCACTCCCTGGATATGAACCTGCAGTGCGGTGATAAGCTGTGTGCAGAGTAGCCTGCTTTGCGTGACATTTGGGGATGTTCCACAAAAACAAATCGTCAAAAATGGCCAATTTGTTGGTTTGTTCGGTCTGAAACATATGTTGCAAAAAAAGCTAATGGCAAATCAAAGTGTCAAGGAAAACTTCTAGACTGTTGCTTGTCAGACATATCAGGGATTATAGTGTGGTCTAAGTGGCGATTCGGTGCAAAAGTGATTTTCAAAAGGAAACTGCTTACACGGCAACGGTAAGTAAATCATGCAGGGAAACCCTACCGAACCTATGCCGCAAGGTTTACTTGATATGTTGCCTCCAAAATTTGTTTGTTATGACCTTATGGTCTTTTTATATAAAGGATGTAAAATATGGAAGAACCCAAACCGCCTTTACAAAATCAAAACAAGAAAAAAGTAAAGACAACTGCAAAAACTCAAAAATGGTGGATGTGGCCCGTCAAGATTTTCTTTTTGTCATTGGCATTATCACTGGTGTTCAGTATAGGCAGTGAATTTGTAATGTCTGCATCTGGAATAATTATTTCTTCGCTAATCATTGTTGTATTGATTGTAATTGCAGTTGTTGCAGACATGGTAGGCGTCGCAGTTACTGCGTGTTCGGTTGAACCTTTCACTGCAATGGCTTCAAGAAAGGTACGTGGTGCAAGGGAAGCTCTTGTCCTTTTGAAAAATGCTGAAAAGGTGAGCAGTCTTTGTAATGATGTACTTGGTGATATTTGTGGTATAGTAAGTGGTGCTGCAGGGGCATCGATTGTAACAAGAATAACAATCAATATGACGTCAAATGCTGGGCTTATACTGATAGGTGCACTCTTGAGTTCATTTATTGCAGCCTTGACTATATTTTCAAAAGCGCTTGGCAAAAAATATTCAATTGATAACTGCAACAAAATCACTTTGCTTGCGGGCAAGATGTTAAGTCCATTCATTGGCAAAGAAAAGACAGATATAAAACCAAAGCCCAAAACAGAAAAGGTTTTGGTTGAAGTAAAAACTGAAACAGACAAAGATTTGAAAAATTAAAATTTAACAACAGAAAGAAGGTGAGATACCTTCTTTTTTTTTGAAACAAATTTTGTTTTGCAAACATAACCTATTTCTATGTTGATTTTATCAAA
>ULVD01090227.1_pt1 | contig 15482 bp, 17 predicted proteins | sample 1959101 | NCBI WGS metagenome assembly ULVD01 (sample SAMEA4835777, study PRJEB28245) | human gut metagenome | biome: gut microbiome; material: fecal sample | place: Denmark | collected 2008
AGCTAAGGTAACTAATATGAGAAGTATGTTTGCACATAGTAAAAAACTTAAAACTATATATGTAAGTAATAATTTCATAACCAATAATGTTAATTATAGTCCAAATATGTTTGTGGAAGCAACTAATTTAGTTGGTGGTGCAGGTACTGTATATAATAGTTCACATGTAGATAAAACCTATGCTAGAATAGATACAGCATCTACTCCAGGATATTTCACATTAAAAACAAACTAAAATATTTACTAAGACTTATAAAAATTGTATAATTAAATAGAGCCTAGAGAAAACTCTCTGGGCTCATTTTTTTGGAGGTAATATTTTATGACAAAATACGTTTTTGTTACTGGAGGGGTGGTTTCTGGTTTAGGAAAAGGTATAACAGCATCAAGTGTAGCACTATTATTAAAATCAAGAGGATACAAAGTATTCATGCAAAAGTTTGATCCATATATTAATGTGGATCCTGGTACTATGAATCCTATACAACATGGTGAAGTATTTGTAACATATGATGGCTGTGAAACTGATTTAGACCTTGGACATTATGAAAGATTTATCGATGAAGAACTTAACTTTACATCAAACATTACAAGTGGAAAAATATATAAATCAGTTATTGATAAAGAAAGACATGGTGACTATTTAGGAGCAACTGTTCAAATGGTTCCTCACATCACTAATGAAATCAAAAATAAAGTTTATGAAGCAGGAATATCTAGCGGAGCAGACATAGTAATAACTGAAATAGGTGGCACTGTTGGTGACATAGAAAGTCAAAGTTTCATTGAGGCACTAAGACAAATTCAATATGAAAAGGGAAGTACTGAAACATTCTTTATTCATTGTACTCTTATACCATTTATATATGGCTCTAATGAACTTAAAACAAAGCCAACACAAAATAGTGTAAGAGACTTAAGAAATATGGGAATTAGACCTGATGCTTTAGTATGTAGAGCTCCTTTTAATACAAGTGAAGCTATTAAAAATAAACTATCATTATTCTGTTCAGTACCAGTATCTAATGTTATAGATTCAATAGATGTAAAAAATATATATGAAATACCAATTAATTATTATAATCAAAAGATAGATGAAATAATTTTAAAACAATTTAAGCTTCCAATTAAGAAAGCTAATCTAACTAAATGGAATAATTTAATAGAAACTGTAAATAATTTAGAGAGTGAGATAGAAATATCTTTAGTAGGAAAGTATGTTGAACTTCATGATGCATATATTTCTGTTAGTGAAAGTTTGAAACATGCTGGATATAAATATAATACTAAGATAAATATTAACTGGGTAGATTCTGAGAAACTTGAAGACTCTAAAGTTAATCTTAAAGAAGTATTTAAGAATTCTAAAGGTATTATAGTACCAGGTGGATTTGGAAGCAGAGGCATTGAAGGCAAAATTAAAGCTATAAAGTATGCTCGTGAAAATAATATTCCATTTCTTGGCATCTGTTTAGGAATGCAACTTGCAGTTATAGAGTTCGCAAGAAATGTATGTGGAATAGAAAATGCATCAAGTACAGAATTTGATCCAACATGTGAAAATCCTATAATAGATTTAATGGTTGATCAAAAGTCTATTGTTAATATGGGAGGAACTTTAAGACTTGGAAATTATGAATGTACTCTTAAGAAAGGAACACTTGCATACCAGGATTATAAAACTGATATTATCTTAGAACGTCATCGTCATAGATATGAATTTAATAATAAATATAAAAATATTCTTGAAGAAAAAGGTATGGTATTTTCTGGCTTGAATGAAAAGGCTAACTTAGTAGAAATAATAGAACTACCAAAACATAAACACTTTATTGCATGTCAATTTCATCCTGAATTTAAATCAAGACCAACTAGACCTCATCCATTATTTGATTCATTCATTAAAGCTAGTTGCGACAAATAATTATAAAATATATTTAAAAAAGTTGAAATGTATATTATAATATATCTAGAATAAGGAGTGGGCTTAAGTGAATATAGTGTTATCTATAATTTTACTTTTAATTGGGTTTTATGGCTTAATTAAATGTTCTGATATATTTGTAGATGCGATAAGTTCTATTGCAACTAATTTTAAGATGTCTAAAATGATGATAGCACTTACCGTTGCTGCTTTTGGTACGTGTGCTCCTGAACTCGCAATATCGTTTCAAAGTATAAGTTCAGGTAGTGGAGATATAGCTCTTGCTAATGTACTTGGAAGTAACGTTGTTAATATCTTGTTAATAATTGGTTTAGCTGCATGTGTAGTTCCTATAAAAGTTAAAAATGAAGTCACCAAGAAGGAACTGCCTATATTACTGGTTATAACAACAGTATTTAGTTTGTCAATAATAGCTCACTATTTAGGTGGTACTCCTGATAGTTTTATACTTGATAGATATGATGGACTCTTATTTATATTCTTCTTTGGAGTATTTATATTCTATATAATATCGGTAGTTAAATCTAAACAAGGATTCTTTGAGTATAGTAAACCTAAATATAAAATGATAACCTCAATATTGCTAAGCATCGCTTGTTGTATTGGCATAATTATAGCAAGTGACTTAGTAGTAGATAATGCTAAAGTACTCGCTGAATCACTAAACGTTAGCACTAAAATAATAACAATGACTGTTATAGTAATCGGAACGTCTCTTCCTGAAATGACTATGACAGTAGTTGCCGCTAAAAAGGGCGAATTTGATATAGCCTTAGGTAACATAATTGGAACTAATATTTTTAACATAGGTATAGTCTTAGGACTACCTCTTCTAATATATGGAGGCTTCTCATCAGCTCATTTTAACTTAATAGATGTACTTGCAGTACACTTAGCAGCAATGACATTATACTACTTTGCTCGTAATGATAAAGTGCTTTCAAGATTAGAAGGAGCACTTATGATATTAATGTTTATTACATACTATACATACGTTTTGTTAGCATAAACTTGCAATACTTCATGATTTTCTATATAATAATTATAGAATTGTGAGGTATTTTTTAATGAAAAAAAAATTCGGAGACAGAAGAGATGGTAAAAGAGTTAAAGTAGATGGACTACACCAACTATGTATAGACTTGAAGCCAAGAAGATGTGATGCAGATGTATATATCAATCAAAGTATAGATGTAACTAATCTTATTAAATATATTGAAAAAAAGAAAAAAGAAAATCCTGAAATGAGAATTACATACTTTCATGCTTTTACTATGGCATTTGCTAAAATATTTTATAATAGAGAATTATTAAATAGATTTATTTGTGATAGAAAAACTTATAGAAGAAATGATGTTATAATAGCATTCGTAGCTAAAATAGCATTTAATGATTCAAGTGAAGAAGTTATGATTAACTTAAAAGTAGATAAAGATGATACATTAGAATCTATTGCTCAAAAGATTGGTAAGAGAGTTAATAAAGTTAGAGCATCTAAACAAACTGATAAAAAGGAAAATACTAATAATGCAGTAGATATCATTGGTAAAATGCCAGGTATCATTAGAATACCTCTAGTAGGATTTATTAAATGGTTAGATAAAAAAGGATGGATACCAAGTAGTTTAGTAGATGATAATATCTATTATAGTACAGTTATTCTATCAAACTTAGGTAACTTAGGAATAGGTTCTATTTATCATAACCTTACTAACTTCGGAACAAGTTCAATACTAGCTACAATGGGAAAAATACATAAAGAAACAACTGTTGATGAAAATGGTAAAACAAAAGTAATTGATGTTTGTGACTTTGGTGTAAACATGGATGAAAGAATAGCTGACGGTTATTATTTTGCTAAATCATTAAAAATGTTTGAGTATATTATTAATAACCCAGAATTACTAGAAGAAAGAGTTGATACAAAAATAGATTATGAAGAATAGTGAAGAATTAATAGATAAAAAACAAGAAAAATTAAATAAAAGAGAAGCTAAAAAAGCTCAAAAAGAAAAACTTCGTATTTTAAAAGACGAAGCTAAAAAACTTAAAAAAGAACAAAAAGAATATGATAGAGCAATACGTAAGAATATAGTTTTAACACCATGGACTAAGTACTATACTAATGGTGTTGAAGAACATTTAAAGTATCCTAATGGTACAATGGTAGGATACTTATTAGAAGCAGTAGCAAGATACCCAGAAGATACTGCTATTGAATATTATGGAAGAACTTATACTTATAGAGCATTCTATGAAATGATAAGAGACACAGCCAAATCATTAAGAGCAGAAGGTGTAAAAGAAGGAGACAGAATAGCAATATTCATGCCAAATACACCTCAAGCAGTAATGATGTTTTATGCTGCGAATATGGTAGGGGCAGTAGCTGCTTTAATACATCCAATGTCAGCAGAAAACGAAATACAAGATTATCTAAATACTTCTGGTGCAACTTTCCTATTAACATTAGATTTAATATATGAAAAAATACATAATATAGTAGACAACACTAAAGTAAATAAAATAGTTGTTGCTTCAGTAGGAGAAAGCTTAAAAAATATAAAGAAATTCTTATATAAATTTAAAAGTAGAGGAACAGTTCCAAAAATAGAACTTTCTGATGACATTATGACTTGGAAAGAATTTATTAATTATGGATATGACTATGAAGGAGAAATAGCATGTCTTAAAGGACCTAATGACCCAGCTGTAATACTTTATAGTGGAGGAACAAGTGGTAAACCAAAAGGAATATTACTTTCTAACCTTAACTTTAATGCACTAGCACTTACTAGTCATAAGATGATAGAACAATCTGGTAATAAAGAATCAATACTTGCAATACTACCTATATTCCATGGATTTGGGTTGGGAGTTTGTATTCATACAACGCTATGTTGTGGTATGAGAGTAGTACTAATACCAAACTTCTCACCAAAAGAGTTTGCGTCACTACTTCATAAACATGAAATATCAATTGTATGTGCAGTACCATCTCTTTATGAAAGTATGACTAAAATGAAATTAGGTAAACACGATTTATCACATCTAAAATGTGCGATAAGTGGTGGAGATTTCATGTCAAGAGACCTAAAAAATAAAGTAGATGCTTACTTCAAAGAACATGGAAGCACAGCAGAAGTAAGAGTAGGTTATGGTCTTACAGAAGCAAGTGCCGCTATATGTGCAACACCAACAGGTGAATATAGAGAAGGCTCAATTGGTATACCATTCCCAGATACATACTTCAAAATAGTAAGAGTAGGTACACACGATACAGTACCATACGGAGAAGATGGAGAAATATGTATAAGTGGACCAACTGTTATGATGGGATACTTAAATAACCTAGAAGAAACAATACAAACACTTCAAGTACACAAAGATGGAAGAACTTGGCTTCACACTGGAGATGTTGGTTGTATGGATAAAGATGGTTTTGTATACTTCAAACAAAGAGTTAAAAGAATAATAATATCAAATGGATATAACTTATACCCATCGCATATAGAAACTGTACTAAATCAACACCCAGCAGTATTCACAAGTACAGTAATTGGAATACCACATCCAAGAAAAGTACAAGTAGCAAAAGCATTCATAGTATTAAAAGAAGGATACACTCCAAGCAAAGAACTTGAAAAAGATATTAGAAAACACTGTGAAAAGAACTTAGCAGTTTATAGTTTACCAGCAGAATATGAATTTAGAGAATCTCTTCCTAAAACAGCAGTTGGTAAAGTAGCATATAGAGAACTTGAAAAAGAAGAAATGAATAAGGAGAAATAGATATGAAAAAATATGATGTGGCAATAGTAGGAGCAGGGCCAGCAGGATTATTCTGTGCCTACGAACTTAAAGAAAAAAATCCAAAATTAAAAGTGGCACTTATAGATAAGGGACATAGAGCTGAAACAAGAATGTGCCCAATGAAAGTAAATGGTGGAAAATGTGTTAACTGCAAAGTATGTCAAATCTTATCAGGATATGGCGGAGCAGGAACATTCTCAGATGGAAAACTTAATTTTATACCAAAACTAGGTAAAAGTGATTTATTTAAGTATATGTCACAATCAGAAGCATATCAAATTATAGATGATACAGAAGAAATATTCACCAAATTCAAAATGGATAGTGATGTATATCCTTCAAATATGGACGAAGCAAATCAAATAAAAAAAGAAGTTGCTAAAGCAGGAGCAAGACTTCTAGTTATAAAACAAAAACACTTAGGAAGCGATAAACTTCCAGGATATATAAAAGACTTTACTGACTATTTAGAAAACAAAGGAGTAGATATTTATGAAAACTCTAATGTTGATGATATAATTAGTAAAAAAGAAGATGAGCATGAACTAGTTATAAACGGAAAAGATAGTATTATTGCTAAGAATGTAGTAGTAGCTCCAGGTAGAACAGGAGCTAAATGGGTACAAGAATTAGCTGATAAATATAAAATACCATATACTAGTCAAAGCATAGAAATAGGTGTGAGAGTAGAAGTTAGAAAAGAAATTCTAGAAGATATAACTAATGTAATATACGATCCAACTATATTTATCAAGACTGATACATACACTGATGAAATAAGAACATTCTGTACAAACCCAGGAGGATTCGTAGCTAAAGAAAACTACTATGGATTTATATGTGTAAATGGTCACTCACTAAAAGATATTAAATCAAACAACTCTAACTTTGCATTTATTAGTAAAGTTGGACTTACTGAGCCAGTAACAAATACTAGATTATATGGAGAAAGTATTGCTAGAATTGCTAACACTTTAGGAGACGGAAAACCAATTATTCAGTCCCTTCGTGATTTGAAAAGAGGAAGACGTAGTGAATGGAAAAGAATTAACAAAGGTTTCATTGAACCAACTCTTAAAGATTGCGTAGCTGGAGATTTATCACTAGTACTTCCTCATAGAATAATAACAAATATTTTAGAAGGACTAGAAAAGTTAGATAAAATAATACCAGGTGTTAACAATGATGAAACATTACTTTATGGACCAGAAATAAAATTCTTTAGTAATGAAATAGATACTAACAATAAATTTAAATTAGAAAAATATAATATTTATTTTGTAGGAGATGGAGCTGGTAAAGCAGGAAATATCGTAACTGCAGCAGCAACAGGTCTAGTAGCAGCAAGAGATATAATTGAAAAATAATATGACAGATGAAGAAAAAGAAAGACTTAATGAATATTTTAACTTAATAGTTTGCGCTAATAATTCATTTGTAGTAGATTTTCTAGAAAGATATAAAGATACCTTAGAAATGTTAGCAACTTCTGCGATAGAACATCTAGAAGGAGCAGAAGAATTATCAGGAACCAATAAGAAACTCACTGATAATGGGATAATTCATACAATAGAGTTAGCAAGAGAATTTCTTGACTCAGTAAGTGATAAATATGGAAAAGAATTCGAGTCAGCCGTACAAGATGGTACAGTAAACCTATATTATCTAAAAGAAAAAGAAGAAATAGACAAAAACGAAGACTTCGCATATTTTACCCCTAAACATAACGATGGTTTTAGGATTGTGAATGTACCACTTAAAGTAAATATTCTAGATACTAGTGTTCTTGTTCATGAATTTATTCATCTACAAAATGTTGATACACTTGATCCATCATTTGAACAATTATATTTAACTGAAGCAGTATCAAGAACATATGAATTACTATTTTATAAATTCTTAAAAGATAACTATATATTAAGAGAAGAAAATAATATAATAGTAAAAAGATTCTTAAAAAGATATTTAAGAAGAGCTCATCAAATAAAGACATTAACGGATGTTATAAAAATATATGATGAAACTAAACCTGATATAATGAGTCTAAAGGATGATTATGAGGAAACAAGAGAAATGTATGTTAAATTGAGTAAATCCTTAAAATACTTTATAGGTGAATCTATAGCTATATATACATATCAAAATATATTAAGAGGTATAGTTACTCCAAAGAACGTAGAAGAAATGAGTGATAACTTAGGTAAACACCATGACTTTACATCATTAAACTTTATACTACCTAAAGTACCAAATAAAGATGAATTTGGAGAATCTTTAGAAACACTTAAGGATGAAATACAAGATAAGACTATGAAACTATAATTCATAGTTTTTTAATTATTTCAGTTTTTATTCTTTTAAATGAAATTAATATATGTTAAAATATTACATAGATAAGAGAGGTAACTATCGTGGGAAAAATAATATCATTAGTAAATCAAAAAGGTGGGGTAGGCAAGACAACAACAAGTATTAATTTATCTAGTTCCCTAGGGCATTTAGGTAAAAAAGTTTTACTAATTGACTTAGATCCACAAAGCAACAGCACAACTGGACTTGGGATAAATAGAGGTAAAATTAAAAAGAGTATATATAATGTTATAATGGGTGAATGTGATATTAAAGAAACAATCATAAAAACACCATATAAAAATTTAAGTATTATTCCTGCATTAATAGATTTAGCAGGTGTAGATATAGAATTAATTCAAATAAGTGTACAAGATAAAGAATTTATAATCACAGAACAATTAAAAAAACAACTAGATACTATTAGAGATAGATATGATTATATAATTATAGATTGTCCACCTAACTTAGGTATATTAACTACTAATGCACTAGCTGCATCAGATTCAGTATTAATACCAATTCAATGTGAATATTACTCATTAGAAGGAGTTAATCAACTATTACATACAGTCATTAGAATACAACAAAAAGTTAACTCTAAATTAGATATAGAGGGAGTTTTGTTAACAATGCTAGATGGAAGAACGTTGTTAGGTCTAGAAGTAGTAGAAGATGTACGTAAATTCTTTAATGAAAAAGTATTTAGTACAATCATTCCAAGACTTGTAAAACTAGTAGAAGCACCATCACATGGAAAACCAATATTAGAATATGATCCAAAAAGTAAAGGTGCCCTAGCATATTTAAATTTAGCCAAAGAGGTGATTGAAAGAAATGGAAACAAATAAGAGAAAAGCACTAGGAAGAGGTTTAGAACAATTATTTAGTAATGAGTCACTATATGTAAATCCAATTGATCCAATTGAAGAAATAGTAGAAAATACTCCAAAAGAAGATATTGTTGAATTAAATGTAAGTGAACTTAGAAGTAATCCATATCAACCAAGAAAAACATTTGAACAAGAAAAATTAGTAGAACTAGCAAACTCAATCAAAGAATTTGGAGTTTTAGAACCAATCATAGTTAAAAAGACTATAAAAGGTTATGAAATAGTTGCTGGTGAAAGAAGAAAGAAAGCATGTGAATTAGTTGGAGTAGAGAAAATACCAGCTATTATAAAAGATTTTACTGATGAAGAAATGATGCAAATAGCTCTTCTTGAAAATATACAACGTGAAGACTTATCAGCAATAGAAGAAGCAGAAGCATATGCTAATCTCATAAAAGCATTAAATATAACTCAAGAACAATTAGCTAATAAAATAGGTAAAAGTAGAAGCTACATAACAAATATGTTAGGACTTTTAAATTTACCAGAATCAGTTAAAAATGATATATTACATGGGCTAATATCAATGGGACATGCTAAAGTATTAAGTAAACTTGAAAATGAAGAACTAATACTAGAATTAACAGAAAAAGTAAAACTAGAACACCTATCAGTACGTGCCCTAGAAGCATTAGCTCAAAATCCAAACTTCAAAAGAAAAAATGAAGTAGTAAAACCAAAACCAGTAAATACTTATGGATACGTAGAAGAAGCCATGAGAGACGCTATTGGTAGTAGAGTTAAAATCAAAAACAAAAAAATAATCATTCCATTTAATAGTGATAAAGACTTAGAAAGAGTTCTTGAAATATTAAATATAGAAGTGAAAGTTGATTGAAATGAATAAAGAATATAAAATAGGAAGCAAAGTCATTATGAAAAAACCACACCCTTGTGGAACTAACTTGTGGGAAGTTACAAGAGTAGGAGTAGATATAAAAATAAAATGTATTAAATGTGGTAGAAGTATAATGATGGATAGAATTGAATTTGAAAAAAAACTAAAGAAAGTTGAGGAAATTTAATGTTTAAAAAGAAATTAAAATTAAGTCCAATAATGACCTTTATAATTTTAATCTCAGTAACTATTCTATTGAGTGGATTCTTACATCTTATTAATGTTCAAGGTGAATACACTACAGTTAATAGAGCATCAAGTGAACTTATTAACAATGTAGTTGAAGTTAAAAACTTATTTAGTACTAAAGGTATAAAACATATAGTTACAACAGCAGTTAGTGGATTTGTTAATTTCGAACCACTAGGTGCACTTATAATAGTTCTTATAGGAATAGGAGTTCTAGAAAAAACAGGATTTATGAAGACATTCTTCACAATACTAACTAGAAACTCTAAAAGATATACAATAACATTTATATTAGTATTCTTAAGTTTATTATTCTCTCTACTTGGTAAAGTTGGTTTCGTAGTTATGTTACCAATAGGAGCATTACTATTTAAATATGGGCGAAGAAATCCACTTGGAGGAATAATAGCATCGTTCGCATCTCTTTCATTTGGATATGGAATAAATGTATTCTTGTCAGCAAACGATAGTGAACTTTTAACAATGACACTAAATGCTGCATACATAACTGATCCTAAATATAAAATAGGAGTATTCTTCGCATTATTTATAATGATAACGGTTCTAATTATTACATCAATTGTATTTACTCATATAACTGAAAAAAAGATAATGCCAAGATTACCTAGAATAGATGCAGAAAACGAAGAAGTTAAAATTACTAATAAAGAATTAAGAGGTTTGATAATTGGTTTAGGAGCTGGATTCTTATATACATTAATAGTAATATATATGATAATACCAGGATTACCTTTATCAGGATTACTACTAGATTCAGGTAGTACAAAATATATAGATATGCTTTTTGGAGCAAACTCTATGTTTAATAAAGGATTTATATTCATAGTAACATTATTATTTGTAATAATAGGACTTGGATATGGATTCATGACAAAATCAATCAAAAATAATAATGATATAGCAGAAAGTTTAGGATACTCATTAGATGGTATAGGAAGTATACTAGTACTTTTATTCTTCGCTTCATTATTTATAAACATTTATGATGAAAGTGGAATAGGATTAGTTCTAGTAGCATGGACATCTAAAATAATAGGTGGACTTAACTTTTCAGGAATAGGACTTATATTAACAATATTTGCATTAGTTGCGATAGTTAATATATTCTGTCCAAGTTCAACAGTAAAATGGAGTATGCTATCAGGTAATGTAGTATCAATATTAATGGCAGAAAGCATTAGTCCAGAATTTGCTCAAATAATATTTTCAGCAGCAGATTCAGTAACTAAAGGTTTAACACCATTATTCTTATACTATGTAATCTATATAGCATTCTTAGAAAAATATAATAAAAGTGATGAGACAATTACACTATTTGGAAGTACAAAATATATGGTACCATACGCAATATACATAACTGTTATATGGGCAGTAGTAATAGTAGCTTGGTACTTAACTGGACTACCTATGGGAATTGGCACTTTACCGGGGGTAACATATGGCGCTTAAAGCAGGAATTATAGGTCTTCCTAATGTAGGAAAAAGTACATTATTTAATGCAATAACAAAGAAAAATATCTTAGCAGCAAACTATCCATTCGCAACAATTGATCCAAACGTTGGAGTAGTTACTGTACCAGACAAAAGATTAGAAACACTTAATGATATGTATATGCCAGAAAGACTAATACCAACTCAATATGAATTTATTGATATAGCTGGTTTAGTAAAAGGAGCTTCAACTGGAGAAGGTTTAGGAAATAAATTCTTAGCAAACATTCGTGAAGTAGACGCAATCGTACAAGTAGTTAGATGTTTTGAAAATAAAGATATTATACATGTAGAAGGAACAATAGATCCTGTACGTGATATAGAAATAGTAAACTATGAACTTATTCTTAGTGACCTTGAAATAGTTGAAGGAAGATTATCTAGAATAGAAAAGAAAGCAGTAACATCAAATGATAAAGAAGCACTTTACGAAGTAGCACTTCTAAAAAGATTACAAGAAATACTTAGTAGTGGAAAAATGCTAAGACTAGAAACATTTGATGAAAAAGAAAACAAACTAATCAAAACATACAATCTAATAACACAAAAACCATTCATTTATTTAGCAAACGTATCAGAAGATGATTTACTTTCTAAAGAAAATGAATATGTAAATAAAGTACGTGAATATGCATCAAAAGAAAATGCTAGTGTAGTACTTATGTGTGCTAAAATAGAAAGTGAACTTTCAGAGTTAGATGAAGAATCTAAACAAGAATTCTTAAGAGATTTAGGAATTCAAAATAGTGGTTTAGACCAACTAATTCATAACACATATCATCTACTTGGTCTTAAAACATTCTTTACAGTAGGTAAAGATGAAGTAAGAGCATGGACATTCAAAGATGGAATGAAAGCTCCAGAATGTGCAGGACTTATTCACACAGACTTCGAACGTGGATTTATTAAAGCAGAAGTAATGAGTTATGATGACTTAGTAAACTATGGAAGTGAACTAAAAGTAAAAGAAGCAGGTAAAGCAAGACTAGAAGGAAAAGAATATGTAATGCAAGATGGAGATATTTGCTTATTTAGATTTAATGTTACAAAATAGACCTTATGGTCTTTTTGTTTAGGAGAGAATATGAATTATAAATTATATAATAGAAAAAATATAGATAACACTTATCTTAATGATATGCATAACATTTTAGTAGAAAACTATAATAAAATAAATAACAAAGATAACTCTAGTAATGAAACGTATAATGAATGGGTCAATATGATTAGAACAACTAAAGATTATAATATACTTATATGTTTAGATAACAACCTATTAGTTGGTTTTGTTTGCTATACATACCTAGATATAGGACTAATGTTATCAAAAATACAAATTAAAAAAGAATATCAGGGTAAACATAATATATTAAAGAATATGCTCAGAAATATACTTGTAAATACAAATAATACTTACTTTAAAGTATATGCTACTATTAATAATGACAATACTAAATCAAAAGAAGTATTTACTCACATAGGATTTAAAAATATAAAAGGCATTCTATATGAAATAGATAAAACAAACTTAATGAAATGGACAAACTAAAAGATACTCTATAGTATCTTTTTATTTTATATAATCAACAATCTTATTAAAATTTTCATGGCTTAATATATATCTAATATTATCGTTTAATATATCGAATGTATCAAATGTATTATATAAGTTAATCTCATTTATTTTCTCATCTTTATCATTATAAAACATCATTGTATAAGATGCACCTTCATATGTAGTAGAGTAACTATCTGGATAACGATAACCTTCATATAAAGTATTAATAATATCATTTATAATATCTTTATCTTTAATAGTTCTATAAAGTTTATCATCTAAATTATAAAGTTCAATATGACTAGTTTCTTTAAGCTCATCAATATAGCTAGAAGGAATACTTGTTCTTTCACCTCTATCAGGTTTAACATCAGTATTGTTATTACAACCACATAACATTAAAATAATAAGAAATACATATAATATCTTTTTCATATAGTCACCAATTTTATTATACAAAAAAAGATACCTCTTTTGAAGTATCTTTAGTTTAATTTACTTATTTTATATCAATGAATTTCTTTGATTGTTTTTGTTCTTCTTTAGGGAAGTTAATCTTTAAAACACCATTATTGAAATGTGCTTCGATAGATTTTTCATTTACATTACCAACGTTAAATTGTCTTCTAAATGTACCAAATGATCTTTCTTTACGATAGTAATTCTTTTCTTTATCTTCTTTTTCTTCATGTTTAGTAGCAACTACTGTAAGAATACCATCATCTAAGTCAATTTTTACATCGTCCTTATTGAATCCTGGAACATCCATATCAATATGAATCTTACCACCTTTTTCATAAATGTCGCATTTCATGTCATTTTTTGGCATTTTTGGCATTGGTACAAAATCATCAAAGAAATCATCTAAATAAAACTTTTCTGGTAACAAACTCATTATTTTCATCTCCTAACAATTATAATTATACTCAATAATTAGCACTTGTCAATAGTAAGTGCTAAATTTATAAAACTTTTTTGGAAAAATTTTACACTATTATTATATACACTTTTGTAAATAATATAACTAGGAGGCAAAAGTATGAAAGAAGTACCAAATATAATATCAATAAAAGACTTATTATATATAGAAGATATGCTTAATTGGAACTTTGTAATGAATAAAAAAGTATATGCTTATTTAGAATGTGTAGAAGATGAAAAAGTAATAGAACTTCTAACTAAAATAAAGAAAATGCATTTCAAACATTATAAAGATTTACTAGAAGTATTGGAGTAGGAGGAATTATGGAAGAAATTAAAAATAAATGTGAACAAACACCTAAAGACGAATGTATGAGTGAAGAAGATATATTAAATGATATATTATTATCTGAAAAGAATATATCTAATAGCTATAGTGTTGCTATAAATGAAATGAGTAATAAATACTTATATAAAAAAGTAATGAGCATATTTGAAGATACTAAAGATATAGCTCGTGATATATTCAATCTTATGTTCGAAAAAGGTTGGTACACAGTACCTGTTGAAGAAGATAAAAAGATTGAAAAATCATACACTAAGTATAATAATAAACTAAGTGAATTAAGTTAAGACTTAACAAAAATGTTAAGTCTTTTCTATCTAAAATTCTTTTTTAACAATATAAAATATGATAAAATATTATTATGAAGAAGATAGTAATAATATTTTTTTGTTTTGTATGTTTTTTAACTAATGTATATGCTGAAAGAAAAGAGGTAACGTTTGAGTCTTGTGTTGATGGCGACACAATAAAAGTGTTAATAGATGGTAAAAAAACAACTGTTAGATTTTTAGCAGTCGATACTCCTGAAACAAAACATCCTAAAAAAGGAGTTGAACCATATGGAAAAGAAGCTAGCGATTATACATGTAATAGAGTTAAAAATGCAAAGAAACTAGAAATTGAATATGACAAAGGAAGTTCAAAAACAGATAAGTATGAAAGAGCACTCGGATGGATTTTTGTAGATGATTCATTACTTCAAAAAGAACTTATAGAAAAAGGCTATGCTAAGGTAGCTTATCTATATGGAAAATATATGTACACAGAAGAATTACAAAAAGAAGAAGAAAAGGCAAAAGAATCTAAACTAGGTGTATGGAGTGACGAAGTACAAAAAGAAACTCAAAGTACAGATAATACATCCACAATAGAAGAAACTAAAGATACAAATACAAACGAAGAAAAATCATTTATAGAAAAAATACTAGATAAAATATTAGATTCTTTAAAAGACGCACTAAATAAACTATTTAAAAAAATAAAAAAAGCAATAATTAAAGAAATAGATAAAATATTTGATAAAAAAATATAATATACTTATAATAATATATACTATA
>ULVD01035357.1_pt1 | contig 15451 bp, 15 predicted proteins | sample 1959101 | NCBI WGS metagenome assembly ULVD01 (sample SAMEA4835777, study PRJEB28245) | human gut metagenome | biome: gut microbiome; material: fecal sample | place: Denmark | collected 2008
ATTTTTCCTTAATAGCTTTTTCAATTTGTTTTTTTAATTCTGGTGTTGGAGTTCCATAAACTTTGTAATAACTATCTTCTGATAAATATGATGTATTAAATGTTCCTTTATTTAAGTTATCTACCATTGTTGGTTGTGGATTAAAAATGATATCTTGTTTTGCTAGGTCATTTTTTAAGTCGTTCCAAATCAAGTTGAATGTGCCACACCAAGCTGTGTTTGACTTAATTTCGTCTTCTAAGGATGTTACTATACTTAACCTTGTATTAATTTTTACCGGAGGTGCATATTTTCTTCCCCATGTGCTGAATATTACTGGTTTGTTATTTTTTATTCTGTTTAAGTCAATTACATACATTGTGCATATTACTATCATGATTATAATTAAAATTGCAAGTATGATTTTTGTGGATTTCTTCATATAAATCACCTTTTACCTTTCTTTTATAATACTTTTTTTGAGTTTCAGAAGTTTCATTTGTATTTACCTTTTAAATATTCTCCTTATCCAACTAAATAATTTGTATATTATTCCATGTTTTTCATATTTTATCAATTCTTTTGTGTCTTCATTTTCTTGCACCTTTGTGTTTTTTTCAAACAGTTTATCTGGATCATATTTTTTCCTTAGTTCCTCTTCATATTTTTTATCATTTTCAAGTAATTGTTTGTCTAATATTTGCTTTTCTTCTTCTGTGCACCAATAGTTTCTATATATGACTGTTATTAAATCTTTTGTTTTTTCCTTTAAATCTTGCTCTTCTAAAGGTTTTCGAGGGTCAATTCTTACATTATAGTTTGGTTTTGAAACATCTTCAAAAAAGCCTCTTAGTTTTAAAGGTATCTTTTCAACTTCCGTTTTTGGTATGTATCTTAGTATTTCAATTAATTCTGCTGATGCTTCAGCAAACTCATTTGTAACCAATTTTATTCTCCTTTTCTATTCTTTTTCTTCTTCATTATCTTGAACAAGATTTTCAATTTTAGCATATTCTTCTTTAACTTCATGAATTGCTTTTTTTACTTCGCTTGCTTTCCTTGTAACTGCTATATTTTTTACAGATTGCATGCAATTTTCTGTAATAGGTTGTTTTTTTGTTTCTTGTCTTTCTTGCTCTAGTTCCATGGCAAGTTTTTCCGGATTTTCTATTTCTTTAAATCTATCTCTAAAATATAGTTCTCTAACTATTGGAGAAGTAGTTATTGATATATCTTCTGTTTCTTTGGGCCCGCTTATATCCATTTTTGTAAAGTAGTCTTTCATAATTTGGTCTATTACTTCTTTATCATCAAACTCCACTTTTGCAATTTTAGAGAATTCTGATAGTCTTCTTCGTGATAACTCATCTTGCATTCCATAGCTAATTCCGCATAAGTTTTTGGGCTGATTGTGTTTTAAAACCGGAATTTTAATTCACTAGGTGAATTATATTCTGCTCGTTCAACAAATTGTGTAGTATCTAGTGCTACGGCATCTCTAATGCATTCTGCCATCTTCATTACCTTTTGAACTTCTATACTATCTATTTGGTATTTTCTCATTAATTCTTCCGTTTTTTCTTCTACTGCTTGTGAAGCTTCTTTATATCTAGTTTGTCCATATCGGTCCCTATACATTTCTATTTTGATTTGTGCATCTTCTATTGTTGCTTGTATTAGTCTTATTTCATTGTCTGGAAGTTGCCCCTGTAAATCTTCTCCAGCTATTTTTGCACTATGTTTTTCATGTTCCTCGTAAGCATCTAACTGCCTTCCACATGAATAGTATTTACTTGCTTCAAGAGTTATTTTCTTTGTTTGTGCATCAAACCCTTCTAAATTAGCAATCATATTTGAATACATTAATACTCTAGAAATGTGTTCTTCTCCAAATTTCTTATGTTTGCTATAATATCCGTTTTTCTTGTATCTCTGAAAAAGCTTTTTTTACTTCTTGTAAATCTAGATATGCTTTAGCTTCATCTAAGGATAACTGCTTACCTTGCTCCGCAGGATATTGTTTTGTTTTAAAAATTGCTTCGAATGTAGTACTATCTAGGCTTGAAGATTGTTCTAGTATTTCAATGCTTTTGCTTGGTTTTCCTTGTATTTCAGTCTTTGAGCCATATTGTCTTTGAATTTCATCTATTGAATAGTCTATATCTAAACTAATACCTGCCATCATTTGCTTTTCATACATACTTGGTAGCAATTCATATTTTTCTCTTTCTGCATTTATGCTTTGTTTTATTTGTTTTAATGCTTTTAATCCTTCTTCTCTATTGCCTTCTTGTATTTGTTTTTTTACTGTTTCTATTGTATCATGAAGAATTTCATTTAGGTGTACATTATTAAATATCGCATCTGGATTTGCAAATTTACCAGTTCCTTCGCCTACTAACTCCTGAAATAAATCAGATGTGAAGTGAGCATTTCTAACATTGTTAAATTTTGTTATTATTTGTTCTATGAGTTCTGGTTGTATTGTTTTTTTTGTTTTAAATTTTTCTAGAAGTTTATCTATCTGGTCTCTCTGTACTTTTGCTAATTCTCTTCTGTCTATTAATTCAATTGGAATTTTTCTTCCTGATTTTTCACTTAGAGAAATTGCAGCTTGTATGCTTTCAGGGTCTACTTCTTCAAAACAAATTATACTCGCAGGTTGAATTTTTTTATATTCTCCTGTTTCTTTAGCTGTATCTTGAATTTCTATATCTACTTCAGAATAAAGTCCTCTTGTATAGTCTGGCAATTTTTTTGCTGTATAATATTTTTCTGGTCTTCCTGCATATGTTCCAATTTCATTATTGTCTGAGCATATATCATATGGTGCCATTGCAACAATTGCCTGTTCATTAAAGTCTTTTATTGATATCATTAATTTTTTAGTGTTATCTCTTTGTGCTGTACCTATATTTTCTTCTGTTATATAACTATAGCATAATGCGTGTCTTTCTGCCATTTTTGTTGTATTCCATTTATCATACATATCTCCTTCGGCTGTACTCGTTTTGTAAGCATCCATTACGCTTATCATTTTGCTAAATGGTCCATTCATCTTTCTTACTACATATTCATGACCATCTTCTGTATATTGAGTTTGTTCTGTAAAATTCTCATTTTTTGAACTATTCAATTCTTGAACCATATCTTGGTTATAAGCCATCTTTATAGTAGTTTCGAGAGATCTTGCTTGCTTGTATCTAGCAATTATTTGTGCTTTACTTTCTTCTACATTTTTTTCTCTGTATTGGTTTCTTATTTGTTTAATATCTTCTTGTTTAATTATTTCTTGTATTTTTGCTAGTGCCTCAAGGGCTTGTATCTTTGCTCTATCCTTATCTGTAATTTGTTCTTGCATTTGAATTTTTTCTAATAGTTCTTGAACATTACTTCCATATTTTCTTGTTAATTCAACTGCTTTATCGTAATTTATTCCTAGTGTTCTTTCAAGATAAGCATTTTTAACTTCTATGAATGTTGATTGTTTATTTTCTATAATTCCATCAAGTTCTATATTTTTCTTTTGATTAAAGTTTTCTATATCAGAATAATTAGTTATTTGGTTTGCCTCTTCTGGGTTTAAAACTAAATATGAAATAATTGTCTTTTCATATTCTGTCATTGGCTCTTGATTATTCTGTATTTTACTTGAAACCAGCTTTAAAAATTCATTTGGTTCCATTATTGATTTATATATATTGTTTTCAGTATGGTGACTTCCTTCTTTATCTATAGACTCTACTAATTCTTGTATTAGTGGTGCAAGATATTTACTATCTTGTTTTAAATATTGTATTGTAAAGTTTAAAACATTTAAAGCTTCTTTACTATGTGATATTGTTTCTAGTCTTGCTTGTATGTTGGGATATCTTACAATTATTTCTAAGTTGCCTTTTCCTAAAATATTTACAATATCTGGTTTTAAAGAACTAAACCTTAAAGTTGTAAATAGTGTTGCATTTTTTTCTGAAAACTTTTTCATTAGCTCTATTTCTTGTTTGGTTAATTCTGTTCTTTCTTGTTCTTCAAGCTCTTTTTTATATCCTATTTCTGCTAATTTTTTAAATGTTTCTTTATTTTTATCTGCATAGTTTAAGTATAGTGGTTGTTTTTTTATTGCTTCTAATAAGACCTTTTCTGTAATGCATTCTTTTGGAAAACCTTCAAATCTATCAGTATTATCAAATTCTCCTATTCCACTAATTACTCTCAAAGCAAGTTTTTCGAAAATTTTTGCTTCTTTTTCATTTTGTGGTACAGGAACTATTCCAAGATTAGATGTGCTTTTCCACATTTCTTCTGTCCATATTTCTCTTGGAACATTTAGAACATTCTCGTAGCCTTTTTTTATAAGTTCTTCCATTGTTTTTACATACCATTTTCTATATTCTTCTTTTTGTTCTTCCGAAAATTGTGCTTTCCATTTTTTGTATTCTTCTCTTTCCTGTTCACTTTGTATTTGTTCTATATCTTTATCTATATATGGAATGTTCTGTGTTTCAGTTGCTAGACTCATATTATGTTCTAGAAGCTTATCATATAATTCCATTGTTCTTTTATATATTGGCAAAAGTCCAGTTGTTGGTTGTTTTTCTACCCAGCCACGATTTGGTGAGTTATAAAGAGATTCATTTATTTGGAATAGTATATTTTCGCTCATTCTTTCTCTTGGTATGCTATCTATTACTAAATCGCTATATTCTTCTGTTTTTATTTTATTAATTATTAGTTGTTCTGCCCATTTTTCATATTCTTCATCAGTGATATTAGGGTTAATGTTTTCTAGTGGAATAGTCTTTATCATTCTAATATCTTTATTTACTAAGATTTCGTATACTTCTTGGGTTTTACTTTCTTTTGGAAGTATTTCTAAAAAGCTCTCTACATTTGATATGTTTACAATTTCTTCTGCACAGATTTTACATAAGTTTGGAGTAATGTGTTTTTTGCTAAGATTTCTTAGCATGTTCATTATGTATTCACTACTTTTATTATTCATTATGGACATTACTTGTTTTTCATACCATTCTTGGTATTCTTCATCTGTCATTTGTTGAAAAGCATTATCTTCTGGTAAATCATAAATTGCATCTTTTTGTTTTTCTATAGCTAATTCATAAATTTCTTTTGTTTTTGCTTCTCTTGGCATTAATCTCAATATTTTGCTAACACTATCTTCTTCAGCTTTATCTATTAATTCTTTACTAAATTTTTCATCAAATAATTCTGGTTGCATTCTCTCAAACCATTCATTATTTACATCGCTTAAGCTTATTGAATTGGTTTTTTGTATTAGGTCTTTTACCGTTTGCCCATCTATTGCTTTGATTGGTGTTTCACTTATAAAATCTTCTATTTCATTAAAAGGAATTGTTCCTTCTTGTTTTGCTATAAAATTTCTTACTATCTCTGGTTTTATAAATTCTGGTTTTGTATCTAATAGTATATTTGTAAGTTCTCTAAAATCTCTAGCACTTTCACATTTTCTTTCAAGTGCATTTTGGTAAAACTCTTTATATTTTGCAGATGGCTCACCTTCTAGAATTCCATTAATATTAGACATACTATTTCCATCACAATTTATAATATCATAGGCATTTTCTCCATATATGTCTATAATATTTTGCAACAACTCATTTCCCTCTTTTGGTCCTAGTATTGTGTCTCTAGTTTCCTTATCCTCTTTAACACACATAATTATTTTTAGTGTTTCTATATCTATATCATATTTATCTAGGATATCCTTTGCCGTTCTACTAAGATGATTATAGATTTTTTCGATAACTAATTTTGGTTCTTGAAGTTCGTCTACTGTAAATTCACTTTCTTGTGGGAACTTTGGTTCTAGTTCTTTGTTTATTTGCTCTAAATTATCAATATAAATTTTGAGTTTTTCTTTTCTCACTTGTTTTACCTCTTTATTTAACGTTTTTTCTTCTTTTTGTTTTATATTTTTCTACATGATATTATATCATAAAGTTTTCTTTTTTGAACAAGTTTTATTTATTTTTATAAAAAAGTGGTAGAAGTCTTGCTTCTACCACTTTACCTATCCTATCATTTTTTGCAAAAGTGCAATTCGTCTTTGTTTTTCTTCATCATCTTTTTCGTAGATGATGCTTGCATTTTCTCCATCATGTTCAATTACCAAAATGTCTCCTTCTTGAATTTCTCCAACTGATTCAATTATTTTGTTAAGAGAAATATCAATCATTTCTGTTTCTTTGCTGAAGAAGTCGCATACATTACTTTCCTCTACGGGAATCATCTCGACTTCGCATACTGCCCATTCGTTTTCAACCCTGTCTATGGATGCATAGCTTTTCATTGCTTGCTCCTTTCTTCAAGTTCGGGACCACTTAAGTAGTCCCCTGGAGACGTGCTGAATGTAACACTATCTGTTGTGATAGTTGCAACCACAGTTCCACATTCGTCTGTTCTGTAGACTTCAATATTTCTGTCTTCTAAGTTTTGCATTGTTTCTGCTGTTGGGTGGTTATACTTATTCCCAACTTTTGCCGAAATTAAAGCATATTGCGGGTTTATTGCATCTAAAAATGCTGTGCTTGTTGAAGTATCACTACCGTGATGTCCAATTTTTAAGATTTCTGCATTTAGGTCTATGCCTGTCCGCAGAATGTCTGCTTCAACATCTTTTTCTGCATCACCTGTCATTATTACATCCATTTCTCCAAAGGATACTTTTATAACAGTTGAGTAGTTATTTAAGTTTCCTGTTGGTGCATTAATCGGCCCAATTATTTCAAAGGTTGCGTCACCAATGTTATAAGTTGTTCCAACTTCAGCATATTCGGTTGTGTAATTGCCTGTACTTATCTCGTTCATGAGTTTTAAGTACCAGTTTGTGGTTATTGTGTCTGTAACATCTGGCAGAACTATTGTACCTACTTCGAAGTTTGTAATTACATCATACATTCCTCCCATGTGGTCGTCGTGTGGATGTGTTCCAAACACATAGTCAATTTTGGTTATGCCTTGATCTTTTAGGTATTGAACAACGTCTTTGCCTGTGGACCGTGTGCCACAGTCGATTAATGCTGTGCTGTCCCCTTGTTCAAAGAAAAAGGAATCTGCTTGGCCAACATCTATCATTGTTAGCTCTAAAGTTCCTTCAACTGATTGAATTGTTTCGGTTGGCTTTTCTTGTTCCTCTGCATTCTGTTTTGAATCTTCTTTGGGCTTACTTTCCTCTTGAACATCTGGTTTTGAATCTTCTTTTGGTTTGCTTTCTGCCTGAACATATGGCTTGGGATCTTCTTTAGGACTACTTTCATTTGACTTTAAGTCCTTTTTAATTGCAAACACTGTTGCTAATGCTAGGATAATTATTGTTGCAAGTATTTTACCTTGCTCTTTCCGACCGTTCTTGTCATTTGACACGTACGATACCTCCTTAAAAGTTTTACTGTTTTATTATAGCACAAATTATGGGTTCGTGCAATGTTATGTTGACTCTTGTTGTATGCTTTCTTCTACTAGAACTTGTCCTTCTAGATTTTTTAGGTATATTTTGTTTTCGTCTATAAGTAGATACGTGCGTTCTGAACCGTTTCTTGGTCTTGAGATTGAGCCCGGATTTGCAAATATTTTGCCATCTTGTTTTGTTATCATTCCATAGTGTGTGTGACCACTTAGGAATATGTCTCCACAGTATTCTGGTAGGTGATATTTATCATATAAATGACCATGTGTTAGTGTTATAACTTTTCCGTTTAGGTTGATGTGCCTTACGTCTAGCAGTGCAAATTGTAGTAGGTCTTCTATTCTTTCATTATCGCAGTTTCCTCTTACTGCTGATATTTCTTTTGAGTATTTGTTTAATAGGTCTGCGACTTCATCGTCGTTTATTGTGCTAAAATATCCGGCAAAAGTCGCCTAAGATTAGAAGTCGGCTTGCACCTTCCTTATTATATATTTCTAATATTTGTTTTAAGTGGTCGACATCTCCATGGATGTCGGAAATTACTAAGGCTTTCATTGTGGTCACCTTTCTTTATTTTTTAATTTTTTATTCTCTTTATTGACTTATGTAAACTTTTGTGTTATAATATGTTTTGTTCTAAGACCAGTGGTCTTAAATTTTTTTAGGAGGTCTTCTTATGGCGCGCAAAGATTTCTTACCTACTGATGGAAAAATGTCGAACAACCACAATCAGAACAAAATGATTCGTGAGGTAGCAAAGGAATTCGGGATTCCTGAAATGGAACTTTCCAAGGAAATTCATGCGCAAAAGAACGAATGGTATGGCGGCGACTTTACCTACCAGGAACTCCGGGAAATCGCAAAGGAACTTAAGGAGCGTCTGGAGAAAAAGAAGCGGTGGTAATGACCTCGGGAGAAAGGCAATAGCCTTTCTCCTTTTTTATTCGTCATATAAGACCATGCCTGCTCCTATTTTTTTACCTTGATATCCTAAAATTACCATTATGAGGGTATTATATCATAAAAGAAGGGGGATGTATTAGATTATTGCGATTATTGGGATGAGAAGCATTATAGGAATTTTTTGGATGGCTCTCAGCTAGTTAACGGATGTTTATACCATTAGTTGTATTCTAATATACATTTTTTAATAAATTTGATATGCATTATTTAAAGTGCAAAATCCGGCTTTTGAATTTGAATGTCATTTTTCATACTTTAGTTTACTTACAACACATTTTATCTATTTTTATTTATCTGACATATTACTTGATTATATCCTTTTAGTTTTGCTTCTTTTTTGGCATTTTCAATTTCTCTATTCTTTTTTAATTTTATTATCTTGTATCTTATTTTATTTGGTATTACTAACTTTGTCCCATCTTTAGAAATAATGTTACCAGTAACCCTCTTGAATTCATTTTTATCATAGAATTTTAACTTCATTTTTTGAATTGAATATCCATTCGATTTTATAATCCTCATTATCCTTTCTATCAGTTGTTTATTAATTTTTTCAGTTGATGAAATAACTATATCATCAACATATATTGATGTTTTACAATGATATTCTTCTCCCAATTTAACAATTTCATCAAACATTTTATAATTTACTAAATACGATAAAATACAACTTATGGAAGAACCTGTTGGAATATGTTTTTTATATCTTATTTTATTTTCATTAATATACTTAATTACATCCTTATCAATATCAGCTATATTACTTAGATCTATTGTACACAAATCAGTTAAAATTCCTGCTATGTCACTACTATTTTTCATATCATATTTAAAGAATTTGTAAACTTTTTCTCTGCTTGTATTCGGAAAAAATTTGCTAATATCTAATGCTACAACGTATTTACATCCTAGATGTAATCTTCCATTATCAATATATGATCTCCCTGATATTCCCGAAAAAACATTACTATCATATTCTATTTCTTTTAATATCTTTTGAATTCTCTTCTGAATTTTTTTTAATTTTACTGAACTAACTGGTTCAATTAGTCTTTTTTTGCTTTTATTAGCTATATATGGTTTATACGAATTTGCTATTTTATTTATTTCCTTACAATTTGTTTTTAAAATATTAGCTAAGTCTCTTTTTCTTTGTATTCCATATAATTTGCAAGTTGTTAAATTCATATAAAAAATCCCCCTTTTATAAATAAATTAATTAACTAATTCAATTTACTTATAAAAAGGGAAATTAGTTAGTCTTTTTTGGAACCTTTATAATTTCTCACAATAACAGTGATAATATTATTACCAACGATAGCAGCTATCGCTTTTACTATTATTGATGGATTCCACCTTAAGTAAGTTCCAATTATTGATACTACTAAAAATTCTAAAATCACAGGTATTACTTCAATTATTCTTTCCAATAACTGAATTTTCAACTTTTGTATCTGCTTTTTGGGTAACATCATTATTTCATTCACCTCCACATATAAATTAGAACATTTATAAAATCTGTTGCGCTTACAAATTTCATAAAAGCCCTTCGCTTCTAATTTTGGATTGTGAATGGTATACTTTCGGAACTAACTATTTTCCATGTCCTTCGCATGATATGCAAAGTATATTTATACATAATCATATATAACTATATATCTAATGCACCTATGTGCTAAGGACAGCATGATTCAGTCAATCTGTCTTAGATATTAAGATACATATTCCTACGTAAAAAGCGAACTATAAAGTTCTCGCTATTTTACAATAGCCCAAAGAAGGGTAGTTCGAACACTTTGGAACTATGGTTATTATACAATAAGAAACACTTTTTTTCAATTAATTTAAAGTAATTTCTTGGCAACTATTGCTTTTTTTTTAAAAAAATTGTATAATATTTTCAGTCGCAACTATTGCTTTTTCTTTTAATAAGTTGTATAATATTTTTAATCGCAGAGTTTGCATTTTTTATTAAACTCTGTTATAATAAAAACATCTATGGAGGTTCAAATAAAATGAGTGGTTTTAGAGTAGTTTCACTTTTTTCAGGTGCAGGTGGTATGGATCTTGGATTTGAAAAAGCTGGATTTGATATAGTATGGGCAAATGACTTCTTTAAAGAAGCTGTAGAATCATACAAAAAAAATGTAAGTAAAAATATGGTATATGGAGATATAACTAAAATAGATAGTTCAGAAATTCCAGATGACATAGACCTAGTAATTGGAGGATTTCCATGTCAAGGATTTTCAGTTGCAAATACTAAAAGAAGTATGAAAGATGAAAGAAACTTTCTATATAAAGAAATGCTAAGAGTAATAAAAGATAAAAATCCTAAATTTTTTGTAGCTGAAAATGTTAAAGGTTTATTATCTATGGAAAAAGGCAAAGTATTTGAAATGATAAAAAAAGACTTTGAATCACTAGGGTACAAAGTAGATGCTAGGCTATTAAATGCTGCTGAATATGGTGTCCCTCAAGCTAGGGAAAGACTTCTTATTATTGGTAATAGATTAGGTATTGAAAATCCGTTTCCAACTCCTACACATTGGGTAGATAGTAAACAATATAAATCTAAAAAAGGTTTAAAAGATCCGGTTACAGTAAAGCAAACAATAGGATTTCTAAGTGATGTAAAACTTAGTGATTATCCTATAACATTAGAAAATGGTTCTAAAATTTATAATCATATTGCAGCTACAAATGTATATGACAAATTTTGGGGTAGAAAATTTGAAGTAAATCAAGCAGATATTTGTGATTATTTAAGATATTGGAGAGATAAATCAGGATATTCAACAAAGAAAGTAGATGACCATTTTGGTTATAAATACACAGCTGGACATTGGTTTAGAAAAGATAATAATTCAGGGAGCATTCCAAAACCTTCTGATTGGTGGGAACTTAAAAAATTGTTTAAATTTGATGACAAATATGATGAACAAGTTACTACAATGGTAGAAAAAGAAATCAAATTTGAACAATCATTAAGAATAACAAATTGGGATAGACCAAGTGATACTATTACTGCAACAAGTCCAGAAATACACGTTAATAAAGAAAGAAGATTAAGTGCAAGAGAATGTGCCATGTTGCAGACATTTCCAATGGATTATGAATTTGTTGGAAGTTTAAACACAGTATATAGGCAAATTGGTAATGCAGTTCCTGTAAAATTAGCTGAACAAATAGCCTCAGGAATATATAAATCATTAGAAAACAATACTAAAAAAACAGATAATATTTAAATTATCTGTTTTTATTTTCTTTCATATAAAATACAATTTCTCCACTCTTGACCTTCAACAGCTATTATTCTATTAATTGTAAATCGTATGTTTTTTCTCTTAGTATTATCACTGTGTTCTAATTGTTTACCAGCATATAAAATATCATTGCCAAATAATGAAAATAATTGTCCATGAGGAACTGATATTAAACTTATACTTTCAACTAAATTTGTTTCTGAATATATAATTCTAACAAAATATGTCAAATTTGGTATTTTTCCATAATAATTATGATTTTCATAATATCTTAAATATGGTTTCCATATTTTACTTGATACCTCTAGATCTTGATTATAGTCATATGTTGTCTGTGATTTTTCTACATTTATTTTATTACTGCTGCTATCTCCGTCATCATTTTTAGTGGTTTTGGCGTCAATATGTATGATAGCATCTCCACATTCATAGCAAGAATCAGCTCTTACTGGAACAGAGCATGTATTCCAATCTAAACTTCTTGATATTATTCCCTCTATTATATTTTCCACTGCAGAATCTATAACATTATTTTTTTCATTTTCCGTTAAATCTTCAAACAATTTTTGACTACATATTTGAGAAATAATTTTTCCTAAATTAGCAGATAATATATCTTTCAAAATATTAAAATACTTTTTTTCTAATTCTATTAATTCTTCATTACTCAACATTTTTTTCTCCCCATGAGACTAATTTATCATATACTTTAAAATACTTATGTTCTCCACACCATTCTTCATTTTTTGAATTATATCTTTTTTCTAACCACTCATCATTAAACCTTGCTGTATTTCCATATTTAACGCATTGCAAGAATATATCCCAGTGTTTACCACTTTTTTTAGGTACTACATACCATACTCTATTATTTTCATTATCGTAATATCCAACTTTTGTCTTACTTTCAATTCTTTCCCAATTTCTAGGAATATCTGTTACTTGCTCAATTCTTGAAAATCTATCTGTTATAGATAAATTTCTAAATTCATCTAAGGATGTGATATACTTTGGTTTATAATAAATTCCATCATGTGAATCAAAGTACACATAGTCTTTAAAATTTAAAAACAAATCATTATCAAACAAGTTACTCAACACACCATTAGGTAAGCAAGTTACTACAATACTTGGTTGTTCATCTTCATTTATTAATTTGAATATTCCTTTACCATCATCAGAATACCCAATTTTAACTAAATATGTTAATAATGGTTTCTTCGTTTTTGAATCAATTGCTTGTAAATTTGACTTTACCTTAAATCCCGGAAAACTTCCTACACTTAAAACTGGATTATTCAAAAATGAAGTTTGATTATGTTCAAATTGAGTTGATGATAATTCTCCTTTATTTCCAACTTTGTCAATTGTCTTTACATCTATATTTAAAATTATATCTTCTAATTCTAAAGCAATGTCGCAACTTATAGGTGAAGCATAAAATTTAGTAGCATTTGGAAATGATGTATACATATGGTGTCGTAATAATCTTTCAGATGCCTCCTTAATTTTATTCTTTTTTCCCCAAACTTCTTGCAACAATTCATAATATTCTTGTGTTTCTTCCTCTATATGTCTAAGGTCAGCTAAAAATACTGGAGATGTTACTATTTTTTCTATTATGTGCATATATTTTTCTTCTAAATCTAATATTTGATTTTGTATTTTTGTTCTTCCATATTCTATATTTTGTTCAGACATAATATCTCCCCCTATATCAATACTATATCATATATTTACATTTTTAACAATATTCCTAATTAAATTATGTTGAACATATTTTATTAAATACATTTTAGTGCTATCCACATTTTTTTAAATCATCCTTAAATCCAGCTAGATAAACTCCCCTTATCATTTCACTATTTGCTAAGCGTGTTAATTGATTAATATTTATAGTAGCTTTTAAGCAAAACCAAAAATCATTATGGCAACTATAATTACAGCGTTTGTTAATTGGTAGCAAGAGTATAACTCGAACTATCAATCTTCGGGTTATGAGCCCAAATCTACACAAGATATTTTTTTAAATTAATTGATTTTCATATTAAAAATATGTTATAATAATTTTACAATTTAAATATTCAAAGAACAAAAATCTCTTTTATTAGGCTATAAGCCTCTAACTACGTTAATCAAATGTAGATAAAATTTAATATGGAGGTGTTCTTATGAATAGTAAGATATGTGAATATTTAAATTGTAGTAAATCTAGGAATTTCAATGAAACACTTTTCTATTATATAGATAAAAGTGGTCATAAAGATTCTGAAATTTACAAACGTGTAGATATTGATCGCAAGTTGTTTTCTAAAATTAGGTGTAATCAAGATTATATTCCTAGAAAGAATGTAATTATCAAATTATGCTTTTCTCTAAGATTAAACAAATCTGAGTTTAATACTTTATTAAATTCAGCTGGTTATTCTTTAAGTAGAAACAAATTTGACTTGATTATTTGCTACTGTTTAGATAATAACATTTATGATTTAAATGTCATAAACGATTATTTGTTTACATACTGCAACGCTATTCTATAGCGTTATTTTTTGTCGCTTTTTAAGCGACCTTTTTTATTTTAATTAGGTTTATAATTTATTTGAATCAAGGAGGAAATAGAAATGGAAATTAATTTATCTAGTTTAATGAGTTTAATTGATGAAAGTGAAAAAAGATATTCATCTTTATTTATATCTTTAAGAAAACATGTATTAAATACTTCTATACAGGAATTAAATGGTACTACTAATATAGTTGAAGACAATAAAAAAGATTTTGATGAAGAATTAGCTGAAGTTAACAAATTAGCTAATGAGATCTCTAAATTTAAAAGTATACTTTATGAGAAAAATAATTCATTTAAACTTTCTGATGGAAGAACAATTCAATCTGCAATAGTTGAAAATAGCAATTTAAGAAAGTTAAAAGATAATTTGCAGGCTTTGTTAAATTATCACAATTTCAAGCAAAGAATTACTGAAGTAAATAATTCATATTTTCAAATTCAAGAAATCAATTATGACCAAGGAAAAGTCAAATCTCAAATTTTACAATTGGACCAAAAAATTCGCAACACTGATTTTGAAATTTCAAAGCTAAACAGTATTGCATTTGACATCAATTTGTAAATTCATGGGTTCTTGTTAAGTTATTTTACAAGTTAAATTAAATACAAAGTTTTAAGCCCATGCCTTTTTAAACTAACTATTCTTTTATTAAACTAATACACTTACAGTTTTCAATTTATTGGATATTATTATTTTATTATTATCTACTGTAGATAATAAAGCTTTATAGATTATATGTTATTAATAATTTTACAATTTTTTATGTGTTATGAGATAGGAAAAATTTTAAATAGTTACTTAAAAAGGTTGAAATAGTATGAAAATTAGCGACACTAATATTAGAGTCTGCTGATTTTCATACTATTTTTCTTTATGTTATATTTTTTTCAGTTTGCTGCTAAACTGTACAGCTTGGAACATTTACAAACTTAATCCATTCTGTTTCCTATAAAGCTGTTTAACAATTGTATTAACTGTATCTCTAAAGTCGTTTGGTCCAGAAATCCACATATTATTTACATATAATTCATTGCCTATTATTTCAAAGTCAACACCTAATGTATCTTGTAATAAAAGTTGACATCCTCCTGTTATCAATCCTTGATTATCACTTGTTATGCCCTCATTTAAATAGTCGCATATGCTATTCCTCATCTTACTAATATAAAAAAGGTTGGTCTCTTTTCCTCTTGCATCTATTATAGTTTTGTTTGAGTTATTGTATGTAT
>ULVD01004115.1_pt1 | contig 15437 bp, 14 predicted proteins | sample 1959101 | NCBI WGS metagenome assembly ULVD01 (sample SAMEA4835777, study PRJEB28245) | human gut metagenome | biome: gut microbiome; material: fecal sample | place: Denmark | collected 2008
ACATTTCAATTTGCGCCTTGAGTGCAGCAATCTCATCAGATTGATCAACGGGAGGCGCCGAGGTTTTTACTTTCTGTTCTGCGACAACCTCATCAGTCGCCGCGACATCTTCGGTTTCAACATTTTTCTTAACATATGCCATATCTTTCAAATCTCCTTTTAAAACAAAATTATAATATTAAATAAAATTACTGAAGGTCAAGAGCGGCAATCTTGGAACCAACAACCGCAGCAACACCAACGCGCTCCTGAATGCGGACGCGATAGGTCTTATCGGGAGTTCTGGTAGGATCACGCTCAACAAGGATGTTGTCGCCCTCGTAAACGAGTTTAATCGGCTTGTCGCCATAAACAGGCAGGAAGTAAATCATATCGTCCGGAATAGCGAACTCAGCGGTCGTGTTAACAGTGTCAAACTTGAGAGCCTGATCGAGAACAAGCAGACGAGTACCGTAGTAACGATCAAGATAACCCTTCTCAACGATTTCTTTACCAAGACCATACTGCAGGCCAGCCTGAGCAGGGATAACCGAACCAAGAGCGGCAAGAGTACCAATGGCAAAGACGTCGGAATTGCCGTTCGCAGCAGCGACTCTCTGAGCCAGAGTGGTCCAGTTAGTCTGAGTAAAGCCAGTTGCCTTATATGCAGCACCGAGGCTATTGACGCCAGAGGTAAGAGCACCAACAACCTTCAGGAAGATATAATGCTCAAAGGAACGAGCAACGCGCAGACCCCAATCAGCGAGATCGAACACGCCAGCAGCCATCTGATACCAGTCGCACTCAGCGGCGATTTCGATAGGAGAGGGGTTAACAGTGATTTCATTGTTGTGGATGGGCTGCAGAACGCCACGGTTCACACCTTCGGCGATCTCATTAACCTTGTACAGCTCGTTGGAGCGGATGATGAATCTTGCGGTATCACCATAACCAATCTGACGAACATCGGCAAGGAAACGAATCATATCAAAGTTCGCGACCATAGGAAGAATGGGGTTGATAACCTGCGCAATAACAGCGTCAAAGTTGTCAAGGAAGTCTCTGTTCTTGGTCACATGAGGATCCTTAAACGCATCAAGGCCCTTCTCTTCAAAATATTTAGCAACCTTCGTATCTTCGGCACAGTACATACCGAGATTCAGGTTGAGGGTCTTCAGTCTCTCGTCCTTATTCTCAACAACCTTGTTGTCAAGATAAGCGGAGGCAAAGCTCAGAGTTTCATCAATGATATCATTGAATGCGGCAGTACCGCGAGTATAAGAAAACATTTCCATATTATTTTACCTCCTTATAGAATTAGAGCACTTCGACGAGATACTCCTGCTCATACGCGGGCGCGTTATAAGCAACTGTGGTACCAATCGTCATGGGCTTGGAAGCACGAATAGCAAAGTTGACCTTTGACGGGGTCGAATTCTCGGCGGCGGTCAGAGTAACCTTTCCAGCAGTCAGGTTTGCAAACTTACCAACGGTAGGAGCGGTCTCAAAGCAACCAGCACCAATCCAGAACATATCACCCTTCTTAAGCTTGCGAACACGAGAAGGATAACCAGCCTCAACCTTGAGGTCGACGAGCTTCTCGCCGATACGATAGGTATTGCCAGCAATAACACCTGCGCCAACTTCTGCGATATCAACTACCCAGAGGTCATCGAGGGCCACCTCGTCGCTGGTGGGAGCATATGCATACTTGCAGTTGTAATCTACCATACCAGCATAAGTGCTATCAGCACACAGTTTGCCAAGGGTCACGAATGCACCGTCGTCGCACTGAGCGTACACAGGAGCATCATCATTGCCAGTGCAGAACTTAGCAGACTTGACATAAGCCTGAACGTCTTCGCAGACCATCTCGGCGACATCAAAAATTTTTGTTGCCATAATTGTTTCTCCTTTATAAATTAAAATATTATTTATGCGCTTTCACGCAATAATAAACAAATATAAAATTATTTTTTGCCGCATTTTGCCACGCGAGCTTTCATACGCTCTTCTCGGCTCATCGGCCTTTTATCTTCTGCCTTGCCAGCACCCATTGCAGGAACTTCAAAAGCAGAACTAAATCTCTCCCCTGCAGGAGTTCTTGTCTTAAACGCAGCAACAGCAACTTCGGCAAAGATTTCTTCCTTTGTCGAATACTTGCCAGAAACGCATTTTTCAATAACAGCATCTCGATCAGACTTTTCAATCTTCTCGTTTGCCATAATCGATTCGGCATACGCCTTCAGCTCTAGGCAGAACTGTTCATAAAGCTTCGCCTCTGCCTTTTCCATACGCTCCTTAATTTCTGCGTAATCAGAATATTTAGCAATTTCCGCCTCATATTCAGAAGTTTTCGACTCAAAGTCTTCAGACATTTTTGCGATCGTACCACAATACTCTTCGCATTTTGCCTCGAGTTCGGCACAGCGCTTTGAAAGTTTGCACATTTCATCGCAATCATCTTCATCATTGTCGTCGTCATCTTTGTGGTCGTCACCGCAATCATCGCAATGATGCTCTTCTTCAAGCTTTTCAGGTTCGCCGCAATCTTCCTTTTCAGAATTTTCACATCCGCCCATTTCAAGCTCTCCGTTGTCATCGGGGCACTCGCAAGGAGCCTCTTCCTGCCCTTCAGCAAGAGGAACAGCTTCCTCTGTCTTGCAGTCATAATCCTCGCAAAATTCGCAATATTCTGCCGCTTCTTTTTCCATATCACCGTCTTCAAGTTCGAGATGTTTATAAATTTTCTCGAGCTTTTCAGCTACCTTTTCATCACCGTTCTTTTCGGCGTATGCCTTCGCAGACGCAAGACCACCACGATTATAAACAGCCTTTTCGCCCTCGAGACACATAACCGGATATTTCAGTGCGCTTTCGGTTCCGTCTTCCCAGCCTTCGCGAAGATCAAGGAAAATATCGTCGGCGATGGACTTAAAATTTTCCGCCGCAATAACACGTTTACGAAGTTCTGATTTGTCAACTTCTCCCCAAGGCTTTTCAGACATTGCCTCTTTGGATTTGTCGACTTCAAGAGCACTTTTTGTACCGATATCATCTTTGGCAAAATTTTCAACACCATCGATAATTACTTCATTCTCCAACTTTTCTTCCTCCTTTCCAACAGAATTTGGTCCAAGCTTAAGCTCTTCTGTTTTCTCTTCAGAAATCTGTTCGACTTCATTTGATTTATCTTCACTCGCACCGAACGCTTGCTCGTATGCAAAGGAAAGAACTTTTTTCTGTTCTGCAAAAGCTTCTCCGCCGAGATCTTCCAAAATAGAAAGATGCGCTCCCGGAATTCCTTCAAGAACCTCTTTACCATTCTTGCTTCCAAGAATCGTGGTTCCGTTCAGATCCCAGTCAATTAAATCAACAATTCCGTCCGGACGCTTTTCGGATTTATGAACAGTAATTTCAACAGAAACTTTCTTATTTCTGTCTTTTAAAAGACGCTTTACTTGCGCGTAACAATATTTCACACATAAAACGCAACGGAATTTAATCCAATGAAGACCATCTTTTTCAACAATTTCAACTGGGTCAGACTCTCTAACCCATCCAAGGATTCTTTCTCCGCGCTCTGTATTCCAATATTCATTTTGGAGTTCGATATCATAATCCGCAACTCCTTCATGCGTAGTAAAATCGTTCTCTTTGAAAAAGCCAACAATTGGCTTATTTTTAATCGAGCCATTTGCAACGACTCTTTCCATTGATTCAAGAGTAAAATGAGACTTATTTCTGTTTGGATCAATATCTGAAACCGCCCAAATTTCCATCTCAACAAACTCTTTGTTTAAAATATTTTTAAATTTAATCTGCTTTGAGGACAGATCAAACTGTAAGATATTTTTGTTTTCTTCCATTTAATCCTCCTCCTCATTATCCTGATGCTCTTTAATATAAAGCATTGCTCCAGCAATCCTATCTGCTTTTTTGCAAAGATTTTTCTTCTGCTTCTCAAAATCGTAATCAAGCGTATTAAACTCAACCCCAACATATCCAAGCATAAGACCATCATCTCGCTTAATAACTCGGAACATAGCCGATTTAGCACCGTGCCCCTTCATGAAGTTATAGACAATCTGATCGACGTCTTTAATGTCTTCGACGTTTTTAATATAATAATCTCCAACCTCATCCAACTTTTTATATACAACCGGAAGCATAGAACGAGGAACGTTTTGAAAACCAGAAATAATATGCATTCCACGAGTAACGCTTTCTGAGAACATTGACATTTTTAGAAGGCCTCTGCCCATTGCGTCTTTCCCTCCATTGTGGAAAGTAAAATAAAAAGCACGATCTGCACCTTCTTTTACCAGACAGTCCAAATAACGCTGAACTGTCTCATGTATTTCTCGATCTTTTTCTTGTTCTTCGACCGTATGAACTGGGCCACGTTGAACGACTTCGGCGATTATATTAACGAGCTTTTCGTACCTCTCGGCTTCGAGCTTCGATCTTTCGACTTCCCGTTTTTCACGAACATCATCTTCTTGAATCTTCAGTTGTTTTTCAGTCTTCTTTTCATTTGTTTCAATGCCGCTTTTAACAACAGTCCAAATAGTAAAAAGAAGAAATGCAATCAATACGGCCAGAATTCCGTATGTTTGAATCGCTTCTGCGAAACCTCCAATTCCCATAGTAATTTTGTTGGCTTACTCAACGATCGGGATCATTGTAGTGAATGTTTTAATCCGGGCGTCGAAAGACTTGTAATTGCCTTCATATCTTTTTGCCTCAACAGCCCAAATATCAGCCTGTTTTCTATAAGGCAAAATTTGCTGAAGAACTTCCTCGCCCGCCAAAACAACTTCCTTATCTTCATTTAGTTCAGCCAATTCAATCAGTTCTATAACTTTTCTTCTATAGTCTTCTGTCGCTTTTGCAATGTCAGCAAAGATCGCGGCAAGATTTCCGTTATAATCCTCATAATCTGCAATTAGATTTCCACGGACCGGTTTTGCGTTTAACTTGATCATAAGATCTGACCACTGGTCTGCAACCTGCGGCCAATAATGCGCATACGATTCGTGGACAATATGTGCAGCCATGGGATATACGGAATAATCAATCTGATATACGGCATTGTCGCACAGCATATTGAGCAAAAAACTATGCGTCAGCACGTCATTCAATTTGTCTCTAGTTCCATCAGAAATTAACATCGAAAGCCTCTCCTTTCTTGATTATTTTATTGTTAATATTAAACTCAAAACTCTTGCCGCAACAGACACAAACACCATACTTTGTGTCTGGCACAACCATTGTCTTGAAGTTGTCTAAAAGTTTTACGGTGGTGTTTGGCTTATTAATGTTATGTTGACACTTTCCCTTTTTTCTTCCAAACATTTTTCAAACCTCCGTGTCGTATTTCTCACGACAATCATCACACAATATTCCGTCGCACTCTGCTCCGCAAACAACGCAAACACCGATTGTCGGCTCTTTAGCTGCATATTCACGAGTGTCCGCCGTATCCAGACCCCCATCCTTTGAAGCTGCTGTGTTATCATTATCGATATCAGAATCGTCCTTCGAAGGACGTCCCACTCGACCATCCGAAACAGTATCCGAAACAGATTTTTGTTCATTAATATTCTCCTGACGCACTTGCGTAACAGTCTTAAAATCATCATAAATTTCGAAAGAATCAATATATTTCTGAACGGCTCTCGTGTCTCTAATGCTCAAATCATATGCAGACGCAAGTTTCGGAAGAACAAATGTTGCCCCAGCAACAAACAGCTCTTTATCTCTCTTAATTTCATCATTGAATGTAAAGATTCCACCCCAAATATGGAGTCCCCAATGATATTTCGTTCCAATTATTTTGTTAATAATCATATTCAAGACGGACTCAAACTGAAGCGTGACGAAATTTGCCTCTGATTCTGCAAGCAACTGCGCCGTTTTAACCTGCGAAACAGACGGTTTGTCTGTTGTTGTAATAAGACCACCAAGACCAGCACGAGTCAGAACATTCTTTGTTGCGTTCGCAGAAATCTCTGAGCTATTTGGCTGGCTCGGAAGAGACAAAAGCTTGAAATTCTTTAATGGCGCAAACAACGCTTCGAGGTTTGTCGAGGTGGATGAGTTGAAGTGTTCTTCAATTCCGGCAATCGTTTCCGGGTTCAAAACAGACTGGTCTTGACCGGGATTCGGATTCGGAATTGTCTCCGCCTCCGCAGTAAGCAATGCTGTCAACGGCGTACTTTCAACAAGCCCCTGAAGTGTATCGTAATCGGCCAGCTCATCCAGAGAAAGGAGAAGCCCAGCAGTATCTGGAATAACCCACGGATTTGAATTATCGCTGCAGAATGTGTAACACAAATCCTGCGGCATTTGAACCCAGAAGAAATAAGAACGGTCAACAAGCGACTTGCCGACAATCTCAAGGTTTCCTCTCAGAGTTTCTTTTCCGTTCGCACCGTAATAATCATACGAATAATTCAGAAGTTTCTCAACATTGATTCCGGGTCTAACCTCTCGCCCATCGGCGAACGAATACATACCGCACGGCAAATATCCACTTCCACATCCAGCCGTCGAAACAGCTCCAGAGTTGACAAGATCATTCCAAATGTCCTGAATAAATTCGGGATATTGACAAACAGAAAATGCCGGATTCAAAAACAACATAAAGTTAAACGAGGCGATATACCCGTGTTCTCCGATTTTAACGAGTTTAACATATTCACTCGGAAGTTTTTGCCACTTTGCATAATTAACTGTTTTGTTTTTACCCGTACCGGAAATGCTATTGCGAAGAAGATAGGTTGCCTTACCTTCACGCTTAACCTCAAGAGCGGTTTTCTTCAAGGTATTAGGAATATCAAATTGCCCCAACCAATCATTGACAAGTTTATCGTCAAGTAAAAAGTCATCTTTTCGATATTCGGTCTTTTCGAGAAGCTCTGGAACAAGATAATACTTAAACATTGGGATATCGGCGGCCATACGTAGTATCTTATAATAAAGATATTGCGTAGAACTAAGTGACCATGCTTCCGCTCTCAATCCAAGTTCACTCTCGCCCGGTGCTTTCAAGGCATCTGTTAATTCTTCCCGACTCATCGTACCGGGACGAGTGTTGAGCATCTTTAGTCTGCTATTTTGAAGGAACGGATTGTATTGATTGAAGTCCACCCCGCCGCACCAACCTCCGGCGAAGGTTCTCTTGTAAAGCCCAGTCAAATCTCTCATCATATCCTCTATTTGTGCCGGCGCTTTGGATTTCGAAACCATTTCCAACCGTTCAGGAGCCTCATTCACCACGGGCTCCGGCTTGACCTTCGGCGGTCTGCCGCGCTTTTTGGGCTCTTGCCCGTTTTTGACATTATCTGCCATAATCTGCTCCTTTCTTTTTTTAATTATTTTGAGAAGCCTTCGCTTCCTTTATACGCTCATTCAAGCGCTCATTTGCTTTACGAATATTCTCCTCGATTTTCAGAAGTTCTTTCTGCTTTTCTTGATTGATATATTCCGCAAAAGCATTTTCATAATTTTCCCTGAAGAATACCGAAACAATGTCGGATTGACCGACACAAGATTCAGGTTTAACTTCTTCACAGAAAAATTCTTTTGTTATCTTTTTTGATAACAAATCGGTTAAATCTTTTTTGAAATATCCCCACCGCAAGTATACGACGGGGATAATCCCATCAAAAATCATATTTGATATTTTAGACAGTTCTTCGATTAAATTATTGACATTTACCGTTGAAATATCTAAATGAATTTTGTAACATTGTGGATAAAAGTTATCTTTTAATTCTTTTTCTTTATCTTTCACTCTTATCTCCTCACCGTCTTCTGAACGGATTAGAACCGCCAGCAAACGGATTTCTTCTTTTTTGATTGTTTATTTTGTTTAGTGTTTTAGAAGATGCTCCGTAAAGTTTTGAAAAGTCCATCACATTTTGTTTTCCACCGAATTCATCCTCTTTGCGAAGAAGAGAAAGAATATACCCGGCTGCGGCCGAGCAATCATTTTTGTTATTCACATACTATTTTAATAATTTTTGTCTCTATGGAAATATCTTTATAAAAAACACCAGTATTTAATAAAGAAGTTACTTTTTCTGTTCCAATTTTATACTTTTTAGCAATATCAGCCTTTGTATAAAATACAAATTCTTTCTCGGAAGTCCTATCGTAAACAATATATTGGAGCTTTTCAATTTCAACTCTGGTTCCAGATTCAATCCAATAATAGCCAGAAGCAGTAATGCCGGGTCTACTAATTGATCTCCATATTTGGGAAGAACAGAAGCCAAGTTTTTGAGCTTCGTATTTACTATTAAACTCTTGAATAAAATTTCCGTCTAAATCAAACTGTTTTATGGCTTTCGGAAAATCCCTGTTATAATTATCATAATAATCCCAATCAACAACCCCTGAATCATATTCGTCTTTGTAAACCCAAATATAACCGCGTGCTGTTTTTTGATGATTAACGCGCTCCGCAACAGATTTAATCAGCCTCGAGCTTGTTCCAAGTTTTTTAGCTGCCGTGGAAGCAGATGGAAATTCCATAACGATATTATGCTCTCTATCAAGTGCATAAACCGCTCGTGGGCGCTGAATTTGAATCATTTTTTGTATTTCTTCCTCAGTATGTTTATATCCACGAATGCCATTTCCGCCCTCGCACAAATTATACCCAGAATTTAATGAATCGTAAAACTCTATCCAATAAACCTCTCGCTCATTTATAATATCTAAACCACACTCTTCTATAACAAAAAACTCAAAGTTATCTTCGCCATATTTATTCCATGCAAATTGCAATTTTTTATTAGAATGAGTATTAGATCTGAGAGCTATTTTATGTTTTCCCCACCTATAATTGAAATCATAAGTTTGTCCAACGTATATTTTATTATTAATTTTATTTTTTATTCCATATATTCCACTTTTCATTTTAGTTTCCTTTAAAATAGTATGTGGCAAGGTTCTTCCAAGAGTGTCTTTACACTCGACCCCACCTCTCATATTTCATTTTTAGATTATAGTATGAGATCAGACTTTTGCATCCCATCAAGTGGGTTTTCTCGTTAAGTCGTTCAGGCTGTATTTAAACTTGCCCCTCGTTATCCATCTCTGGACCTCCGAGTCAATTAGAGAAAATTTAACGTGCCCTATGCTACTGAGGCACGGTCATCATGCATCTTCTTTTCAACAGAAGGTGCAAGCGCATATTTAATATTACCTTTATCGGTCGTCATTTTTTTAATCGACTTGATTTCCTCTTTCATTAAATCGAGTTCGATCAGTCCTCTTCGATCTTCGAACGTCAGTGTTACTTCTCCGTCTTCAAAATATGCCACGTCGCCTCTCGGACAAGGTTCCGGAAATTGTAACAAATCCTGCGCAACCATCTCGGAAAGCGCGGCAAACATCGCATTTTTAAACTTTATCGGGGTATAAAGATGCAAAACATTTTCAATCGCGTTGGGGTAATTAAACCTTTCCTGCGCACTGTTCTGGTCTTGCATATCTATAACACCGCGATGCTTTTTCCCGTTTTTGTCAACCCAATCCTGCCTCAAGAAGTCAGCAATCATCAAACCGCCTCCACCAGAACCGGGATCAACAAATAAAATAATGTTTTCCCAATCGGGGGCAGCGCCATTGTAACAAACCATGACCTCTCTGATAAATTCAACTGCCTCTGGCATTGTATATAGCTTTTTATCACCATTTGGTAGCAATTTCATCATATTGTAACCGTTCACAAAACGACCCATCCAGCCCTTTTCTTTATCTTTCCAAACTTCTGTAATTAAGCAGAAAGAGTTATCGATCTGGTGAGCCGGGTCGATTGTAATAATATACTTCTTCCCAGACTTTGGATCTGGGTTGGTTGTAAGAGGCAAATATTGTTTTTCGTTTCGATAAATGCTGTCGTTAGAGATAATGTTGTCAACCCCACCAGTAAGATCAAACAGGTTATAATACTCGCGCTTCGCTCTGTATTCGTTAGAGCGCATTGCGGCATCCACGTCTTCTTTTGGGAAAAGCGGTGTATATGGTTTTCCGTTCATTGTCGGATGTAAAGGCATTTGGCAGCTAATATCACAAACAAAATAATCAGTAAAACCCATTGCCATTCTCTTTGCTCCGTCGCGATATAACTGCCACAAATATGTGCTCGTATCTTCGGCAGAAGAAAAATAATAACATTGGTTCGGAACATTCTTTGGATATACCTCCGGATCGACTCCAGCGCGGAAGTCCGAGCTAACGATTGTAAACGGCTCTGTCAAACTAAAGAAGTCGTGAGACAGCTTTCCCGCCTCATCATAAAAGTTTCCGGAAGAACGAATTGACACGAGCCCCTTCGGGCTACCATTCAGCGCTGTAATACTTGAACCATTGTATAACTCAACGTGCGGGTCGCCTGATGCGGTTACGAAACCGGTTGCGTTACCGTTCGTTTTAACGGTTTCTCCCAAAAACACATCGTTTCCTGCGAGCGTTTGAATGTTGTGAAGAGCAATATCTTTGATTTTGTTGAACAATTCGTTCGACTGACGAGCAGTTGGAGCCATAATATATGCAGAATATGCCGGATAAAGAATTGTTTTCGCCATAATAATTAGCGAAGCAACGAAAGATTTACCACTACCACGAGACTGGACATATATTGCTTTTTGAGCAGTCCAACCACCCAAAATCATAAACTTCTGGTAATCGAGTAACGGGCATCCCAAAATTTGCTCTATAAACCAAACGGGGTTTTGCCTGCCATATTGAATAATTGAACCCCATTGTTCAAGTTGCTCCAAGCGACGGGCATTGATTTCAACATTTGATTTTTTATTATAAATCGAAATCATTGTTCATCACCGTCCGTCAATCCGTTTTTCGGATAATATGTTTTAGTTTGTGCCTTTTTAACGGCTTCTTTAACAACTTCGTCGGCGATTCCTTTTGCTTTTAAATCTTCGACATATTCGTCCATAAGCTGTTGTTTAATTTCTTTTTCTTTAAACAACCGATTCGCTTCAGCTAACTCCGCAACCTGTGCTGTTAACTCTCTAATCTTTTCCGCCTGTTCTTCCACCATCTTACGGAAGTCATCGCTTGATAACTGAATTTGGTTCATCATCGAGGCGGCACTAATATCTGCCACCTGCCTCATTGCGTTCGAAGTTTCAATATCGAACTTATTTACTGCAAGTTTGTCGAAGTGATTATAAAAGCCATCTCTAACAACGCTCGAGAGCGTTCCTGCACCCTTTGTTTTTCCACCATTCTGATAACGTTCGGCAAATCCGTGAGCCTTCGAAAAAGAATCAACCATGGCAGTCTCTTTTGCTTTTTGTTCAATAAGGTTTTTAAGAACGTTTGCATTGTCAACCATTGATTGCGGAGATGCTTGAAGTTCCTGAATCGTTTGACCGATACTGTCAATGCGATAGAACGATTTAACAACCTCAATTGCCGCACGCTGACGAGTAAGGTCTGTTGCCATTGCGTCATCATAAAGCGTTACGAGGTCAGCATATAATCTTCCCCTATCTTTTGCCGGTTCTTTTTCGAACGGATCGTAGTGAAACTTTTCAATAATTTCCTGCCTATCTCTACGACCCTGTTCAGAAAGTTCGTCTGTTATAGAAAGGTTACGTTGCTTTTGAACAATGTATTCAAACGGCACGTCTCCTTCATCCATAAATGATTTTCGTTCAAGTCGAGGATCGTCTTGAACAGCTCTAATATATAATTCATATGGAGAAATAAATTGACTTACTTTTTCTCCATTTTCATATTCTCTGTCTTCTTCCCACACACGATGCGCGAGAGCGTCGTCGTAATAAAGACCAATAAAAGCACACAATCTATATAATGCTTTATATTGATTCCCATATTTCTCTTCCATGCGCTCACAAAACTTTACGCAGCAATATGTGCAAAATGTCGCTCTTTTACGACCATTTTCTCCAGTGTGATAAATATCTGGATCTGAAACATATGGAAACTCTTCAAGCGCACGAGTTGTCGTGCAACAATCGCAAACCGCCTGTTTACGTGGTTTGTCAAACATTTCCATCGGTTGATATTTTAATGCTGGCAATTCCGGAGGTTTATTTCCAACATACTTCCGGTCGCTAACTCTTCTTTTATAAATCATATGAGGAATTTCCCCCTTCCTTTTTAACACCTTTTAACAAAATGAACCACCCGGAAATTCCGAGTGGTTCGTATAAATGTCTTCTCTGGGACTCTTCTACGAGAGGAGCGAGAAGTCCTGTCCTATGAAAGTCCCGGCGGTTTGAGCTTCTATGAGAGGCTTGCCGGGTTCTATTTTAATTCAAAATACAAGTATAACTTTCGACATGTCCGTATTTACGATGGAAACCGTAAATCGAGCAGCTCGCCTTCGATCCAACCATCAACTTATCCGCATACGGGCAAGAACCAATAAAACTTCCGAGCGTTAATGTTTGAATGTTGTGATGTTCTCCTTCTGCCGTAATAATCTCACGGGCAGAATGAGTGTGTCCCAAGAATACATAATCGTAAAACTTGCGGTCTCTGTTTGCAAGGTCTTTACTGACAGTCGCCGGATTATTAATCTGGTGTCCGTGCATTGCCTTACAATGGAAGTCCCAAATGTCAAATTCAAAACTGTCTCGATTTGTGTCTCCAATAATTTGAATTCTTTCATTCAACGCAAGAACATCGGTTAAATATGCGAACATTATCTTTCCCATGTCTTCAGACGCAAGTTCACTCGCTTTTGTTCCAAGCGGACGAAGCTGATCGTGATTTGAATAACATACCATTAAAAACTCAATTCTGCAATATGCACTTAACTTATTCAAGAAGTCAGCGATCAATCGAACCGCAACAACGAACGAGTCAACTACTGGGCCCTCATTCAAACGAAGATCTGAAATTCTGATAAGGCCTTGAATGGCATCGCCTAGCGACAAAATCTTCAACTTCGAAATATGTTTCTTCTGAATAAAATCGATCATATAGCCAAGCAAGACATCGAAACGTCTCGTTGCTTCCTCAATAGAATATGAATTATTTACTCCTTCAAAACAAGAACCAATATGAAGATCGGCAAGACCGAGAACATATTCCATGTCTTCTTCGTCGTTGCCATCATAATCAATTGGCGCGATATAATCAGGAGGAGGAAGTTGCTTGATCTGATCGGCAATTAGTCGATAAAATCTCTCAAACCGAGAATCTTGTCTCATCAGTCGATAATACGGGAGCTTTTCGGTTGCCGTCTGATATCTCTGACGAAGTTCAAAATCTTCTGCCGTAAAACTTACAACGGGTTCTTCAGCAACCGATTCCCCTTCCGCGCTTCTCGCTCCGGCTTCAACGCCTTTACAATATGTGCGATAATTCTTGCGATACTTTGACTCACTAAAAGACAGATCCGTTTCTTCGTTGATAATGTCCGCGATTTCCTGCCAAGTCAAACGATTTTGCTGACCGAGAGCACTCACTCGAATCATATAATCATCGATCGATTCCCCGTCTTTCATTTGATACTTTTCGTCTACCACTTTTTAATCTCCTTTTAAAACACTTTTAATCTTATTGTCTGCTGTTGGCAGACGAATTTTGTTATGGAGCTGAATCTGGGACTCAAACCCAGAACCGGCTGTTTACAAGACAGCTGCGCTATCATTGCGCCAATTCAGCATATTTGCCCTCGGACCCGTGGGAAACCGAGGGACGATCTGGCGCCTCCTGATGGACTCGAACCAACGACACACGGATTAACAGTCCGTTGTTCTACCGACTGAACTAAAAAGGCGTAGGGTAAGGGGAGACGTCGTAACGCCGCCCCTGCGAACGATTGCTCGTTCTGGTAACTAAAATTCAGCTTTTATTTATTTTTTTTATTATTCTTCTTCCACTTAATGAACTCGATTTTTCCTATCCGAAAAACAAAAATAGCCACATTTTCCTATTATTTTATAGAAAATTAAAATTTGTCTTTTCCTCTAAACCTATCCGAATTGTTATACCAGCGTTTATTAGAAAGTTTATGTCGCATTAAAAATCCAGAGTTCTTACATTCTTCGCAAAGATTTAATCTACTCTTTGCAGAAAGGTAAAAAATAGAACCACATTTTTCACACACCGCCCGCGTATCAAACCATCCTCCATATTTAATCACATCATATGCATTCCAAATTTCAAAACAAACTGTGTCTCCTTCTTTTCGTTTGTCTTCGAACTCATAAATAGACATACAATATCTTTCTCCGCAAATTGAATCAAATTGTTCAACTTTATTTTGTTTGAACAGCCCGACCCGCAAAGACTCACTTAAAATATCGTTAGCAGAACTCGGTTTAATATCACAAGAATACTTTCCAACATATTTCGCATAATCACCCAAACCAAAATCTGAAATTTTGTGTTTCCCAGTAAATTTAAAATAACATACCATCGCAAGAAGAATTTCTTTTTGCCAGATTGTCTTTAACTGACAAGAATTTATCAAATCAATTTCTCTTTGATATATTTTCCTATTTTTAACCGGCGCTATCGTAACACCTTTCAAGTTCTCCCACTTTTGTGCAAAAACGCCTCTCCAGCCATTAGAGTCTTCTCCATGTTTCGATTTAAAAACTTCTTTCCATATTTCATATGATTCATTCATATTTTTGTGAAGTCGCTCTTTTAAATATTGGAGAATCCAGTTGTCTTGTGTGTTCTCCGGAGGTCCTTCGATATATTTTCTTGTCGCAAGAATTTCCTGACAAGCCTTCTCTCTATCAACAAGTTCCATTCACAACCTCCCAAAACTTCTTCACACACTCAATTCCTAAAACATCCACGACTTTCTTTTCTCGATGTTTCCCGGTCTGCTTCTCTATCGTCCAACCGATTGAATAATATGTCGAAACGGCGTTTTTGCTTCCGGTTACTCGCATCTTTAATCCGAACGGGACCAAATCGGCGAAATCTTCACACTTCAGAGTCTTCAATCCACCCAACTCCGCAAGCTCATCAATCTCAAAACGAATCCAACCCGACTCATGCCAGTGAAGTTTTTCGAAGCAAAGTAATGAATAAAATAATCTTTTTATCTTTTCGTTCGGAAGCGATTTCAAGAATTCAATTTCAAGATCATAAAACGATATTGTAAACTCATCAAGTAATTGATTTTGAATTTTCTCAAGCCAAATCTCTTTCATCTTCCTAAGAAGTTTTCTTTTTGCGTCTTTATTTTTCACAGATGGCAGGAAAAAATCTTCGAGCTCCTCTGTTGTTTCCGTTCCGTCTTTTATAAATGAATCATAAACTGCCTTGATTTCTTTATTTTTCACAGACAATCCTCCAATCATCTTTTTACTCATACTTAGTATACCACGAAACTACTGTTTTGTCAAGAGGTTTTTGGAAATTTCTTTATTTTGATTTTTTCTACTTCTTATTGTATGCGCGCGCGCACGTGTTATTAT
>ULVD01065422.1_pt1 | contig 15416 bp, 13 predicted proteins | sample 1959101 | NCBI WGS metagenome assembly ULVD01 (sample SAMEA4835777, study PRJEB28245) | human gut metagenome | biome: gut microbiome; material: fecal sample | place: Denmark | collected 2008
GCACTTAACGCAATTGTAAATTTTCTAATTGTCATATTATAAATTTCTTCAAACTTATAATTTGTGGCAATAGATAAACAAACAATCTTACGCTCTGTAGAAGCCTCTAAATTTTCGTTTTTCTTTTGCTCTAATGCCATTTTTGCTTTTCTATCTTCTCGCAAGCCTTTATCAACCCACGAGTCATCAAAATAATCTGGCATATTTTGAAACAAAACAATACGACGTAATCTATTAAAATCTTTGCTTGATATAATATGCCCATTTACAATTAACATGTAATGTTTTGACTGTTCGTCCAACTTCGTCTCTATAACACCATCTTCAACTGGTTCATTACACTTAGGACATAGTAATTTTGGAATTTCCATTTCATGTTTTTTTATTTTCTCGAGCATATTTGTATCAGATTGCAATTTTTGTATTTGTAATAAATAGTCTCTAAAATGTTGACCATTATATGGTATGATTTCACCGCATTTACCGCATTTCACACCATTTTGAATATGAAATATCATTTCTAATAAAGTATTAAATTTATACGCCCATTCATTTCCTGAATCTGAATGCTCAACTGTCTTAGAAATTAAATAATCTAAATTTGTCATTCTTATACCTTGAGGCGTTTCATTTTTATCCAATGTAAAACAATCCACACACATAAAAAACTTTTCATATTCGTGCATTGTAACTGGATAAATATTTAATCCACAAAAAGGTATCGGTCTATCTTCTTTAAAATAAGAATGTTCATAGCTAATTAATTCTTTAGCTAAATCAGGATCTAATCCTTGATATCTATTATTAGCACTATTTGCCATACTAGAATCCTATTGAGCTACTACCTGACACATTCCCCATTTTAACAGCAAACATTGTTGCATGACCGTAAAATGACCTGTTATTAAATAATGGCATTTCAGTTTTACTTTTTACATTCAACGCTTGATTAAATTGCAAATAACCAATGCCATCTATATATAATCCGTTTAACTCAGCTAGAATAGATTTTAACAATACTGTAGCCCGATTCTTGAAGGCAACAACAATATTTCCCTTACTGTCAGAATCGTTTGGATTTGCGTCCTTATTTAAAAAAGGATCTCCATCGCCTCTAACTGCTGCTATTTTTGAATGAACAACTGTCTCGATCGTAACGCCAATTGTAGCTCTACATTGGTCTTGTGGGACTATTTGTTCCACATAAATATACAATGAGCTGCATTGTTCTTGCCACGCATCATCTACAAATGGTTGGAAAAATACTCTTTTTTTATCTCCATAACCATTATCGAAACATACAAGTTCTTTTTTCTCTTCTATAGTTAAATCTGGACGACTCAATGCGTTTAAATCGTTATATTTTAACAGCTTCCAGATTATTGAAGCATGTTTTGATGTAGAATTAACTAAATGTTCTACAATTTTAGCTTCGATTCCATCTAGGTTTTGAAACCTATTGAATTCATTAAATTCACTATATTCCATATCCTTTTACCTCTCTTAAATACCACCAACATTTAAGCTAAATTCACTAGAAATTTCCTTACCTGTTGGAGAGTCTTCCGCATAAATAACACATTGCACTTTCAAATTACCATTCAGATATATTCTTTTACGCTGCAACGAAAATTTATTACCTTCTAAACGTTTAAAATCTACATACACATTAAAAGGAACATCTTCTGGTAATCCAATTAGAGAGCAATTTGTTGTAATAGGTACATTTTCCACTTTATTTCCTTCAGTATCATATAAAGCAGGAGCAAAAGTAACGACCTCTGTACCAAGAGAATCTTCTATGTGAGCAGGTTCTTCGAAACGAATAACATATTGTGTTTGATTTGTTGTCTCAATATGGACAAAAGGTTCCATTTGATAAGCAATTCTACTTTTAAAATCATCGTATTCCGAAGTCTCTGTTACTTCTAAATATATTTTCATCAACCCAATGTTTTCAGGATCATTGGTTGTATTTCCATAAAATTTATTTATCGCTTTAATTCTATAAACTTTATCATATCCCACAATAAATCTTTGGTTGACATGATATGTTCTCGTATATTGATTGTGTTGAGCAATAACTGTTAATCCAGATTGTGGAGAAACGGCTGTTTCGTTATAATATAAACTTACCGACTGCAAATCTCTTCCTTGAATAACAGGTTCATAGTGATAATATGCAATACCTTGGGCGTCTCTATAAACGCTACCTAATGTTCCATTACATCTTTCTATGATTACACTACTCGTCACTTTAATTTGATTAAAATTTGTTACCAACCACGTATTTTGATGATCTTTTTGAATCTCGCTAATAACCTTAAAAGGTATTTTTTTAGTGATTGGATAAGTTGATTTTTCAACACTTACATATAGAGGATCTAAATTACCTTTTTTATTTTTAACTTTGAAGGTTTCATAATCATTATCTTCTGATGTATAAAAAGGATAAAATTTGAATTTATTACCAATATTAAATCTTTTTTCTCTAATATCTTTAAACACAAATCTACGACAGTCATTTGAAACGTCTGTTCCTCTATCTGTTTTAACTTGTTGAACAATAACTTCTAAATCTGCATAATTATTTTGTCCCCAGTTGACTTCATATTGAACATCCACTCTATTAGGACGATAAGGCCATTCTGCATTCACCTTATCTTGTAATTCTTTTATATAAAAATTATTTTTATCATAATTCTTTGGCGTTTGGGACAACAAAAAATTAGGTTGAGTAGATGCACTTGATATATTCGAAACTTTTCTAGCCATCTTTGTACCCTCCTTGTCGCTACATAACGCTATTTAATATCTGAAATTAAATGATCCAAAATGCCTTTACATTCCATAATTTGTTTTTTTATTTGAGAATGAGACATATTTTTATAATTATTTTTATCGTATAATCCATGAATTTTAACAACAACTCGTGTTAATTCATTGCTACATAAATCATTTGCCGATAACAATTCAAACATAAAACCATAAAACCACAAATCTGCGGCACATATGCCTTTTTGTTCATCTTCAATCATATATAATAATTTAATAACTTGACTTCTTATGTTAATATAACATTCTTTCTTCGCTTTAGAAGATAAGCACATAGAGTCTATTTTTTCATTATTTTCCAAAACGAGAACCTCCTTGTGGCGTAGACATAAAGCGCCAAGACAATTCAACAACCAAGGTGTCCATATCACGATTCATTTGATTATGCCAGTCCACTTTTGCTTTTGCCGAACTCGCTGGTGAATAAAAACCTAAATCAGAATCCGAGAACAGATTACGGATTTCTAATGCTCTGTTTTTTTCATTTTCGCCCCACGCTGATAATGTTCCATAAACTAATATGTTTTTAATTTTTTCTATAATAGGAGCAACTGGGAAATCACTTCTAAACATATTACCAAAATTACCAATAAAAGCGCCAGCATAGTACCAAGTAACCGTACAGGTTTCATTTTCTGTAACTTCTCTTGGAAAAGTAACTGAATTTGTGGAACGATCATAAGTTCCTTGTACAAATTCTTTGCCTATCTTATAAGAAAATACAGCATCTGCTGTAGGGGTAGTACTTAACACATAAGTGTCTGTGTTTTCACCATCAATTTCCTCTATTTTTCCTTCGTCATCGGTATAAACCGATAAACGGTCTGCTATCGCTGTTGGATATGAAAAAAGATCTTTTGCTGTTAAAACATAAGGTCTCATAAATTGCATACATCCTGCTGGATCATTTGCATATAAATACCTGATATCGGGATCATCAAAAAGATTAATCGCCTTACTAATAATATCACTAAATAAAATAATCATTTTGATTCCTCCCTAACTGTTAGAATGTATTAACTATCTCTAATTAAATAAGAGATTGTGGTTGATATTTTGTATTCATTCCTGATAATTCAATTTGTTCTCTCGTAAAACCACCATTAGTTAACCTATTTAATAAATCTATTTTTTCTCTATCTTTATATACTGGATCGCCTTCAATAAGTTTGTGTTTTACGTGCAAAACCACACTATTTCTCTCTTCTGGTGTAGTTAATTTATCCCATAACTTTGATAATTCACTCGCTGACATTTTACCAATAGAATTTAAAATTTTTGCATTTAAAACATATTCAGATTCTGTTTTAATATCTTTAGCTGCTGCAACATCAACACAATTATCACCTACTGCTAAAATACCATCATCAAACCATTTTCTATATTTACCAACTATTTGATCAAATTGAATTCTTGATACTTGGAATTGTTCGCCATATCTAGAACAATTTAAAGTTAAACCGTCAATAGATACAACACCTAATGATTCTGATAAATACACTAAAGTAACTTCTGCACTCATACTAGGTCCAGAATTTTTCATCATACCTTGTAAGTTTGCAATTGTAGATTGCATTTGTGTAATAATATTTTGATATTGTGATAAAGTTTCTTTTAAAGCTTTATTTTCTTGTTCAACCGAATTATCAACTGTTTCGGATACTTCTTCTTCTATAGTATTAGTAGTTTTTTTAGCTGTCATTTTTAAATTTCTCCTTTTACCTCAAGAACTATGATGTTCTTATTTTTTAAATTAAAAGAAGGGGTCACCCGTAAGCAACCCCTATACTTTAAACAAATTTCTATTATTTAATTAATTATTGAAGATTAATTAAACCGTATTTAGAACCTGCAACAAGGCCGATACCAACACGTAATTCTACAGTAAGACCCATACGTCTGTCTGCTGTATCTTTAGTATCAAATGAAATAGAAATTTCATTGCCTTCGAATACAACTTTAACTGGTCTAGAACCTGCAACTGGAACTAAATAAATTTTCTTGTCGTCTAATGCTAAAGTAGCATTTCCGTTTGTTGTTCCTGGAACTAAAACATTCTTTAATCCAATAAGTGGTACACCTAAATATTGATCTAAGTAACCAACTTTATTCATTTCTTCACCAATTTCAACTTGGAAGTTTCCTTGTAAAGAAACACTAGCAAGAGCTACAGCTGTACCAATAGCAACAACTTCCATTCCGCCGTTAGCAGCACGAACTCTATCTCTTAATGTACCGAATAATTGTGGAGTAACACCATTAACTGTGTAAGCAGCACCAAATTCAGTAGCAGCTTGTGTCATACCTTTAACAACTTTTAAGAAAATATAAGCTGCGAAAGAACGACCAATTTTAGCACCAAAATTACCCATATCAAATTCACCAGCAGCAAATGGATACCAGTCGATTGCTGTTGAAATTTCGATTGGAGAAGCATTTACAGTGATTTCATCATCGAACATTGGTTGATCAACGCCTTTACGAACGCCTTCAGCCTTACGATTTACTTTGAATAAATCATTTGATTCGATTTTGAATCTTGCTGTATCACCAAAACCAACTTGGTGAGTTTCTGCGATAAAATCAGAGAATTCTTCGTTGAAAACTTCTGGAACGATCGCACCAACTACTTGAGCTAAAATAGCTTCGAAATTTTCTCTAATAGAGGTATTTTTTCTAACCATTGGTTCTTTGTACATTGCATTGCCTTCTGCTGTATATTTAGAAGCATACATTGTACCTTCTGCCATCTTTTGGCCCATAGCAAAAACTAATTTTTTATTTTTTTCTTTATAATCAGATGATTTCTTACCTTCGTAAGATTCACGAGCTAATTCAAGAGCGGAATCAACGATGCCATTGAAAACTTCATCTGCTGTTCTGTTATATTCAAAATATCTTTTCATAGTTTCTAATTCCTCCCCTTTGATTATAGAGCAACAACTTCACAAAGGTAAAGTTTTCCGTTGTTTTTCATACCAACTGTGAAATCTTTAGAATCAATGATTTTAACACAGTATTGTCCTGCTTGTTTTTCAGCATTTGGAGTATGAGTTACCTTATTGGCAGTTGCAATAGCATATTGTCCAATAACTGGATTGCCTTCAAAGTTGCCTTCTCCTAACCAGAATTTATCATGTAAAGCTAATCTACGAACACGTACGATTTCTCCTGCTGGAGCTGTTAATCCGTATAATTTACTTCCCATTTTGTAAACGTTGCCCATAATGTCTCCTTGAGAGATACCAGCATAGTCTACAATTACAACTTCATCGCCAACTGCTGTTGGAGCTTTTGCTTCATATGTATCATACTCAACACCATCAGCTGCATAAGTTGTATCTTTAATTAAATCACCAAGAACTACTAAAGCACCATCCATAACTGGAGCTTCAGCATCTTCAGCTTTAAAAATTGCATTTGCAAGATAGCTATCAGCAACATTGCTTAACATCTTGCCTTCTTTAAATGTATTTTTCATATTTTTGTGATCTCCTTTTAAATTTTAATGTATAAATACTATTTTCCTGCATACTCGTCGAGAATATCCCAACTGTTCTTATTGCCTTTTTTCTTTGATCCTTCGGCTGAATCAACGACAATATTAGGAGTCTTATCGACAGGAGCAGCAAATGTAGCATTAACCTTTGTAATAGGTTCTACAGGATTTTTACTTGCAACATTAAACATTGCAATTCCTATTTGAACCTTTAAATCATCTAATGTGTTAATTTCACTATTTTCACATTTTTCATATAATGATTTTTTACTTTCTTCATCTATTAAACTAGCATGTGATAACATTTCTTTAACATTTTTCATATATTCTTTATGTTCATATTCTTTATTAGCACATTCAGCTTTTTCACAACGTTCTTTAAATGTCTTACATTCTTGTTCTAATGCTCCACATTTACCTTCATAATCTTTACAACTCATTTCTAATTCCTTACAATTTGCTTCTAAGTCTTTACAATGAGACAATAAACATTTTGAATCTTCATATTGTGATAATGAATCTTCTAATTCTAATGCGTCTTTTAAATTTTCTTCAGATAATTCTGCAATTGCAGCAACTAAATCTTGACGAATTGCTTTCATCATAAGAATATATCTATTTAAAATCTTTAATACTAAATCTTTATGATCTACAGCAACATATCCTTCCTCTAAAGATTTTTTAAAATCTTCTGAACCAGCAATTGATCCATTTATATCTTGTAAATACCAAGTCATATCTCTTATACCTGAATCAGGTATTTTATATGTCTCTCTCTCTTCAACCTCTTCAACTTCTTCTACATCATATTTTTTAGGTTCTTCTTCTTTAACTTCTTTATTTTCTTTTTTTTCGTCTTCTGATTTTTCTTCAAAAGATTCTTTCGAAGCTCCTTCTTCTACAGGAGTTTCTACTTTTGGCTCTTCGGCAAGAATCTCAGAATTTTCTTCTTTTAATTCCATTAAAGTTTCGCCTCCTTTTTCTTCTGTATTTTCATTTTCATCTAACTTACTATATGCCATTCTAATAGCGTTAGCTTGTTTATCAAACATTTCTTTATCCATCATGTCAACCACAGATAATTCTGCGTTTTCAATGCCTGGTTGTACTTTTATTCCATTTCTGCTTCCTAATATAGTAATGCCCACTAAATTAAATTCTTTGATTTTATAGACTCCGTTTTCTAATTCTTCTCCGTCTAAAATATCAATTTCGACCGAAACATTTTTAGTAGGACCTCCATTTTTCTTAGCAGATAATGCGTCTTTTAATAATCTTTTTACTTGCTTATATGAATATTGTACCCATAATGCACAAGTTAATGTGATCCAATTAAGTCCATCTTCTGAATTTTTTTCAATTTTTACATCGTCTTCACATCTAATTAAACCTAATATTCGTTCACCTTGATTTCCTAAAGTGTCCCAATATTCCATATTAGTTTCTGCATCTTTTTTCCATTCACCATTATGACTTACAAAATCACCATTATTAAAATAACCTAAAATTGGTTTATTTTTAAATGTCGGCAAAGCTTTTTGCATTGATTCTACTGTGAACCATGAACCATTATTATTTGGATTAGCATCACTAATAACTTTCATAGATAATTCTAAAAAATCACGCTTTAATAATTTTTTTATTTTTATGTTATCTGTATTAATATCAAAACATAATTTTCTATTATTTGTCATTTGCTTCGCCTCCTTGTATTGTTACTTGTTCTACTGTATTTTCTTGATTTTCTTCTTTTCTTTTAACAACTTGTAAAGCTCCAGACATTCTTTCGGCTGCTTTACTAACTTGCAACTCGATTTTCTTATCACTCATATCTGCCAAAGGTGGATATTGCTCACTATATTCGGCTACTACAAATCCTATCAAATATTTATGATATTCGTCTCTTATTCCAACAATTGCTATTTTTGTACATTGATGACTGTGCAACCAATTGTAAGACATTGTATCTTTTTGCTCTAAATCTGTAACATCTGAACAAAAAATTCTATTATTTTCAACTAATTGTTTATCAAAATACATCAAAAAAGACCTTGGCATTTGTTGTAGTTCTTTTGTGATACTTGTAACAGCTAAATTTGTTCGTTCCGCAGAAATTGACATTTTTTGCAAACCCATTCCATTATTACTCCAAGAACCATTATGATAACAAACGTAATATGTTCTCGCACAATGCAAATCAATTAATAATCCTTGTAATTGATCTACAATATAATTGTCTATTTTTCGACTTTTTTCTTCTTCTTTTGCTTTGTGGCTCCTATCATTTCTTTCATCTTGAATATGGCTCACAAGTGCAATGATTTGTTGCAATTGTTCATCAACCGCTCTTTGTCTTTCTGTTACACGTGCTTCTTGAGCATCACTTCTTTTTATATTTTCGTCAACTTGTTTTTTTATACGATAAGTAAAAACCGAAAGAATAGCAATAGCAATTAAAAATATTGCTCCCTCTGCTCCATACTTCACCCATTCTGTAGTTGCTATACTATCTAACCATATCATATTTAATCACCTACATTAGTCTTTTATATAATGAGTGTATTCTTTAATATGAATATTAAACGTATCTGCACTAAGTCTTTCAGAAGCTTTTTCCCATTCTTCGGATTGTCTAACATATGGCATAACCATTTTGTTTAAAAAATCCTCCAAGAAAATGCGAACTTCAGCATCTCCTACCATATCTACATCTTCAATTATTTTATTTACTATTTCACGAAGTCTTAAAAAATAAGTATTTAATTCTTTAAAAACATCTTTTACTTCTTTGATATCGTCCTTATGGTCTTCTAAACCATATCTCTTAGAACGACCACCCATTTGATCTATTAAATCGCTTATACTATCAGCCCATTCTGGCAATTTGTGTGCAACTGGTTTATGAATAGCTTCACCTAATTCATTATATCCATTATAAATTAAATTATATACTAGATTATCTACAATTGCATTGCCATCAAACAACTCTTGAAGTAAACGATTTAAAGATTCTTCTGTTCTTTTGTCCATTAGCATACAAGTTCATTCTCCTTTTTTATTATTTTACAACAATAATTAAAAGAGAAAGATTTAAAGAAGTGTTAAGTCAGTTATCCTCAAATAACAGCCTACCGCTCTTTTAGAGCCCACAAAGTGGAGCGACACCTTACGAAGTCCACACTCCTAAACAATCTTTCTCTTATTAACCTATATTTTTAAAAAAAAGTAAAAAAGAAAAGCTCATACGGGCTTTTTTCAAAAGCCGCTCAGACAGATACCCCGCAGGACATTGTCGACAGTACATATAGTACCTCCTCGTGAGGAGCACGAGTTCTTACGAACACCATGAACCCTTCTATTTTTACTTTAAATAAAACCCTTATTTTATTCTACTACTACCTTTATTCTTGTTCTTTAATCAATTCTGCACATTCTTCACAGACAATTTGTCCTTCTTCTAATTCAGCTCCACATATAGGGCACTTTTTACTCATTGTATCTCTATTTTCTACTGTATTAGTTCCGTCTTGTCTGCTTGCCGCTGTTGCGTCATTTTCAATTTCACTTTCGTCTAATGCTGGTCTTCCAACTTGACCTTTTGATTTGGTATTGTCGTCTTCCTTGACATCAGATTCATTACCTTTTAACTCAATATTACGTTCCATTGTTAATGTGGCAAAATTTTTATAGAAATCCAAAGTCTTAATATAACTTGTCATTGCTTTAACATCTCTTAAGCTTATATCTTCCGCAGAAGCGAGTTTTGGTAATAAGAACACCGCTCCACCAGCAACTAATTCCTTTAAATATTTCTTTTCACTTTCAAAAGAAAATATGTCTCCCCAAATTTTAATTTTCCATTCGTATTTAAACCCTAATTTATATTTTAAAATAAAATTCATTACTTGTTCAAATTGTAATGTAACATATCTTTGTTGAGACGCTGCTAATAATTGTGCTGTCTTAATTTGCGAGACATTTGGCTTCTCTGTTGTAATTGTTAAACCAGAATCTCCAGCCGAGACAACAAAGTTTTGCGTAGCTTTTGTAACAATATCACTTGAATTAACATCTGCGTTCAATTGCTGCAATTTAATATTCTTAGCAGGCCACATCCACGCTTCTACGTTAGTACTTGTAACAGCATTAAATAAATCTTGCATACCTTTAATAACTTCAGGACTATAAACACTTTCGTTTTTACCTGGTTTTGGATCATTAACTGTTTCAATTTCACCTGTTAACACAGCTGTTAACGGAGTACTAGCAATTAAGCCCGCTAATGTACCGTAATCTGACAATTCTTGTAATTTTTGGAGCAATCCCATTGTATCTGGTGCCACCCAAGGAGTAGAATTGTCACTTCCGAATGTATAACATATATCATAAGGCATTCTCAACCAGAATAAGTATTCTTGAACTCTGCCTTTTTTGTTACTTTCGAAAGTACTGGAATATGTGATTCCTTGATAATTAAAACTATATCCCATTGCTTTTTCTGGACAAAAATCATATTTTATAATATTACCTATGTCATTTTTAGATGTTGTAATAATACCTTGCGTCATCATGTCTTTCCACGCATTTTCTATGAAATCTCCAAAAAATGATGGATAATTTGCAATATTTAAAAAATATAACATATTAAATGAAACAGTGTATCCTAATTGTCCAATTCCTGTTATTTTTATCCAGTCACTTGGCATTTTTTGAAGAGCACAATAACAAGGTTTTTTTTGTTTTCCTTCTCCTTCAAAACTATTTCTTAACAAATATGATTGTTTTCCTTCTCTTTTAATTTGTAGTGCCATTGTTTTAAACGTGTTAGGAATATTAAACATCTCTAACCACGAATGTACTAAAGCATCTTCTTGCTTAAAAGAATCAATACTGTAAAATTTTTCGTCTTCACTGTATTCTGGAACAACAAAATATTTATATTGTGGAATATCACAGGATCTTCTTAATATATTATAGTATATAGACTGACTACTACTATTAGACCAAGCAATACCTCTTAATGCTTGTTCATTTTCTCCTGGAGATTGTAAAAACCTTCCAATGTCTTGCTTATTATATGTGGCGGCTTGAGTATATAAATTTTTAATTCTTTGATTTTGTAAAAAAGGATTTAATTTATTCCATTGCACCATAGTCTTAGAAATCGAATTTTTACCATCTCTTGAATCATCGCTTTCATAACGATTAAATAAATTATTGAAAACTTGTGCCCACTGCTTGCCTACACTTTCAACTGTATATTCTTCTTGTCTTTCAGACATTTCAAGTCTTTGAGGAGTTTCATTGACAATTTCTTCTTTTGCAACTTCAGACTTTTTCGGTCTACCGACTTTTTTCTTTTTTGTTTCAGCCATTCTGTCAAGACCTCCTTTTTTTACTTTGCTTGATTTTCAGACATTTCGTTTACAAACTTATCAAGTTCTGTTAACTTTTGACTAATGTCTTTTAATGTCGTTTGATTTACTCTTTCATATTCTTTGAAAGAATTATGAACTAAATGGTCATTTAGCCATCTATTTGTATCATCGTCTTCTTGTGGAGCATTTTCTTTTGTGTATTCCATAATATAACAATCATTATAACCACTGTTCTTAAATGCTCTCTTTATTGTCTTACTTGTAACTGCTTTTTCTTCTGAGCTAAAGAATAAACTTCCATTAGCACATAAGATATCTCCTAGTTTTTCTAACTTTTTTAGCAACACAGAAAATTGAGCATTTCTGTCGCTATAATTTGTCATTATTTTACAACAAATCATCCTTTTTTTACTCCTTTCACAACGAGAAAATTTTTCTTTTTTTTCTCTCTCTTTCCATATATACTTTTACGGATATTCCCCGTTACATATCTTAAAAAATACCGATTACAAGCCACTTTTTTAAAATGATAATTTTTTGCAACCAATATTTTTGTATTTTTATCTAAAAGGATTATTACCTTTAAAAGGAGAATTATTACTAATTCTTCTTCCAGAACGTCCTCCCATCATATTTGTCCATCCACTATCTGATTCAGGCAATTCTTTTTTAACTCGTTCGTAAGATTTAGGAGCTTCAAAGAACGCAGAAAAATCTACAGCCGCTAGTTCTCCTAATCCTCCTTCTGCTCTTAATTTATCTATATAAAGCAAAGTCATAATAGCAACATAGTTTCTATCATCATGCATCTTTCTTGCTTTTTCAGGAGGAAGCCCATACGTGACAACACCTTTTGGTGTTTTAAATCTTGTCATATATACCATTTCTTCTTTCATTAAATCCATTTGAATTAAAGAAGCCATTTCTGTTTTACTTAATTTACGCTCTGTTCCATCTTCAAGAACTAAAGTATCATATTTAGGACATTGAGGAGGGAACTCTACAATCCCTGATTGTACAAGTCTATGCGTTGCATCAAACATCATATTTCTATACTTGGTTGGTTCAATTAACCACATTCTCCCCTTAATTGCTTTTGGATTTGATTCTGCCCATCTTTTCATATCTTTCGAATTTTCGTCATATAAACCAGGATGAATTTTTCCTGTCTTGTCTGTCCATTCTTTACATAACATTTGAGCAATCGACGGTGCACCTCCACCAGTACCAGCGTCAAGAAGGAGCATAATATTATCATACGGAGCCACATTATCACGTCCGTTATAATCATAAATCATTTCTCTAATTCTTTGTACTTGGTCTTCTATTTTCATAGGCCTCTTAGAACCATCACCATAAACTGTAATTAAGTTTTCCATATGTACAAATCTTGCACCAATAGTGCCGTCTTCCCTTTCTATAATATCTGTAACTAATACAGGAGCATTATCACTCTTTGCAGCAGGGTCGTATGCAATTACATATCTATGTTTCTTACCACCCCAAGTACAAGACGGTAAATATATTTTTTCATTATCCATTATATCGCTTCGTGTTACAACGGAATCCTCTAAATCAAATCTATCGAATATATTATAGTATTCTCTTAATGCTATAATTTCGTTTTCTCTCATCTTACGGTCGATTTCATCTTGCGATAATAATGCACCATAAGGCTTGCCATTCATTGTTGGATGCAATGGCATTTCACAATTCAAGTCAGCAACGAAATATTTATCATTACCAGCTATCATTTGCTTCACGCCTTCTTTATATTTTGCATAAAACAATGAATTTGTATCTGATGCAGATCCTACATATAATCTTAGGTTTGGTATTTCTTTTGGATATACTTCTGGATCGTAATTCGCACCAGTTTTGAATTCTGAACTTTGTGTACAGAATGGTTCGGTAACGTCAAAAAATTCTTTTGAAATAAATCCTGCCTCATCGTACACATTTAAATTAGATCTTTTACCTCTTACAGTTTTAGCTGTACCAGAAACCGATTGAATGAAAGATCCGTTCAAAAGTGTTACATTACTTCCTTTTTTAGCATCATGTGTAAATCCATCTGAATCAGACTTCATTTTCACTATTTCATCTCTAAAAACACTATTATCACTAATTAAAGTTTTAACTTGGTTTTTAGCAATAGACTCCATTGTGCTAAAAGTATCCATTGCTTGTTTTGCAGCAACAGATAATATATGAATCTTTGTTTTAGGAAACAACAACGCCCTTGCTAACATAACAATACTTACTAAAAACGATTTTCCAGCATTTCGGCTACAAGCCCAAACAACATATTCTTTGTCCCAAGACATAGCTATCAACCATTTTTGATAATCAATCAAAGATATTTGCAAAATTTTTTCAACAAACTGAACAGGGTTTTTTCTACCCCATTGAATTAATGCTACGTATCTTTTTATAGATTCAGCTTCGCGAATTGTGACGCCACAATCTATTTTTTGACCGTATATACTTATCATCTTGCCTTTTCACTCTCCTTTCAGACCATATAAAAAGGACAAGAATTATTTTCTTGCCCATAAATATTTTTTAGATCCAGCACCATAAATACAATAATCAGATATAGCTTTCATTTTTTTATGATTACTAGGATTTCTATTATAAACTTTCCCATTTATCACCCATTTCAAATCTGGTTGAGTATCTCCTATATATTTCATACCAGCTTTTTCATACGAACGTCCATCAAATTTATTAAAATCACAATATGTAAAAATGTGCTCAGGATTATAATCTTTTATAAAATGATTAATAAGTTTACTAACTCCACCAATAATCATAACATCAGGAACTGAACAACTACGAATTATTTCCCAATCGTTATCAGATTTTAAATTACGATTATATTTAGACGAACTAAAACTCATAATTTGAATTAATTTGTCGTTATAATATAAACCGTATGTTACTTTCGCACAACGATGGTTTTGCAAATGATAATGTTCATTTAATTCTTTTGCTTCTTTATTAGTAATTTGCTTAATATCACATTTTCTAGCAAATATTTTATTACTCACTTTTCCAAACGCCATTTTCAAAATCGATTTAATTTTTTCACGCATTAATTCATCTTTCCATTCGTATTCATAAATATGAATTAATCGAATTCCTAATTTTTGTGCTTCTTTACTCTTTTTATAATGATATGTCATATTTTTACATTCAGAACTGTGCCAATAAGTACCATTATATTCTATTGCTATTTTATAATCAGGACAATAAATATCCAACTCTAATCCACTTGGCAAAATATCTCTAACATTACAATGATATTTTATTTGATTTTGTTCTAACCACGTACATATTTCTTTTTCGCCTTGTGAAGTACAATATTGATGAGAAACATAATCATTCAATCCATTACGATTTATATATTGAACAGTGGAAGTATATGCATATTTTAAGTCTTCTGCAATTTCATAAATATATGGTTTTCTATTCATCTTTTGTTCAAAAGCTAATAAATATTTTTTGAAAGAATTTATATCCGCTAATAATTGCTGGGTTGTTAACAAAAGGTGTTCTCTATTACTCAAATTATATACTTCGTGTCCGAACTTTTCTTGATTGATCTCAGCAATATGTTTTTTACCTTCTTTTGAAACCAAATATGAAACTGCTCCAAATTTTTTCAGATTAGATTCTGCAATTTTTTCTTGTATTATAGG
>ULVD01033800.1_pt1 | contig 15409 bp, 17 predicted proteins | sample 1959101 | NCBI WGS metagenome assembly ULVD01 (sample SAMEA4835777, study PRJEB28245) | human gut metagenome | biome: gut microbiome; material: fecal sample | place: Denmark | collected 2008
GACACTGCACCACATTTTGCGCAGCAAGCCGCATTACCCGGCTACCCTTCGAAAGGTAATGTACTTATATGCGCCATGGTATAGGTCATCCTGCTCTTTCTCGATTTTTAGGCGCAGAACATCCTCGGATGCCATGTCGACCCTGCAAACAAGCACGATGGTCTCCGAATCTTCTCCTGCGGTCTCTGCACGATATATATACACGCCTCTACCCTTCCGGTGAAATGTAAATGGCCGCATTTCGCCATCCACTTCCAAATACAAGGTCGTTCTCCCCTTGCCATCTACAGCAATCTCTGCGCGCGGCGCTTCGCTGCGCCAGACAGTATCCGGATGGCGCCACGGATAATCCATCCTGTTATAGTAGGTCGTCATGTAATTGCCAAAGGCAAAGAGGCCAAAGGGCACCAATACCGCAGCTAAAAGTCCGAGAAGGATGAACTTCCAGATACGGCTGTGCTTCATGTATGATGGATAGCGTGCTTTCATATCGTTTCCTCCCAGTTCTTTGTTTTATTGTGTCTCCTTTTTTGATGGCTTCCGCTGCTGGAAAATCTGTCTTTTCTTCTTGAATACCGGCTGTTCCGGCGGCATTCACGGATCGCAGTGCAGGTCAAAATCGATCTCCGCGCCGATGGCCGCCGCGAACAGCACTTGCTTCGGGGACAAAACGACCTCCGGCCCGTCGCCGCTTTGCATATGGATGACGATCTCAAAGCGCGGGCTTGCAGCAAGATCGCTGCACAGCGTGCAGAGCTTTTCCACGTTTTCAAATGCGTTCTCTCCGGCCAATCGGCGTATCAGCTCATCCAGCACCGCGCCGACGCTGAATGCATTCTCTTCTTTTACCTCGAGCGACCAGCTCGTCTGCGCGGGAGCCTGCGGCGGGAAATCGGCTTTTCGGCGTGTTCTCGTCGGAGACACGCCCAGGCGGCGGCTGACTTCCTCGAGATCGAGTTCCCCGCCGGATGCGGAAATAGAAAAGGTCGTCTGGATCACAGGCATTTCCATTGCTTTTCTCTCCTTTCTATGACGGAAGTGGTTTCGTTTTGCCCTGCCTTATTCATAGCAATACAGGTCAAAATCGATCTCCGCGCCGATAGCCGCCGCGAACAGCAGCTGAGCGGAGAACAGCCGCACCTCCGGGCTGTCGCCGTTCCGCATATGGATGACGATCTCAAGCGATGCTTCCGCGTCAAACTCTTCACACAGCCTAACGATTTTTTTCGCCGCCTCCAGCGGGTAATCTCCGGCCAATCGGCGTATCAGCTTGTCCAGCACTGCGCCGACGCTGAATGCATTCTCTTCTTTTACCTCGAGCGACCAGCTCGTCTGCGCGGGAGCCTGCGGCGGGAAATCGGCTTTTCGACGCGTTCTCGTTGGAGTCACGCCCAGGCGGCGGCTGACTTCCCCTAGATCAAATTCATTTTTACTTGAAGTAATATAGAAAAATGCTTTTACACTTGGAACGATCACAGCTTCTCTCCTTTCTTCTGTTTTCCGACGCCGGCAGGTCACCCTTCCACCCGTTGGAAGGTAATATACTTATATGCGCCATGGTATAGATCATCCCGCTTTTTCTCGATTTTTAGGCGCAGAACATCCTCGGATGCCGTGTCGACACTACAAACAAGCACGCTGGTCTCTGAATCTTCTCCTGCGGTCTCTGCACGATATATATATATACCATCGCCCATCCGGTAAAATGTAAATGGCTGCATTTCACCATTCACTTCCAAATGCAAGGTCGCGGTTTCATCGCTGTCTACTGAGATCTCTGCGTGCGGCTCTTCACTGCGCCAGACCGTATCAGGATAGCGCCACGGATAATCCAGCCCATTATAGTAGGTCGTCATGTAATTGCCATAGGCAAAGAGACCAAAGGGTACCAATACTGCGGCTAAAAGCCCGAGAAGGATGTACTTCCAGATACGGCTGTGCTTCATGTATGAGGGATAGCGTGCTTTCATATCGTTTCCTCCTGGTTCTTTGTTTTATTGTGTCTTCTTTTTAATGACTTCTGCTGTGGACAGGATCTAACTTTTCTTCTTGGCCGCCAGCTGCTCCGGCGGCATCGGGACATTCAGCCCCTCGATTTTCAGGCCCCATTCTTCCACCATGGACATGAATTCCCACCAATCTGCACGGTATGGAAAGCTGCTGTAGTTTTTGATATTCAGCCGCTTGGCGCATTCCGCTGTCGCGTCAAATTGAAGATAGAAGCCTGTGCGGCCCAACGGATCATGAAATAGAAAATAGTCGTCAGGGGACTTTTCCGAAGGATACCCTCTGATTTTATGTGTGGAAAAAAGAATCCCCCTGTCAGAAAAATAACACATCTGGTTCTTTGACGAGTATTGCTGACTGAAATTCTGCATACGAATGGTTTGAAAATCGCTCCATGCAAAAGACCGTTTCAAAAGGAACGTTTTGATCTTGCAGCCGCTTTGATCTATCTCAATAGATTTTGTGTAATAAGAGATCATACAAAGCATCATTGGCGTTACAATAATCGTTGGAATGAGGACAGCAATCGAGAAAAATGAAAGAATACACAAGGCACCGAAAGCAATGCCAAGACAAATGGCTATTTGATTCTTGTCGCCGCGCGTTACCTTCATTCTGTATCGCCGCCTTTCTTCGGAATGGATACACCAGCCAGCACCAGAGCACACTGCACTCAGAGGCAGAAATTAAAGCGCTTCGGCGGGATGTCCTTGAATTGGGCTTGTAAGCTCAGGGCAATGCGGCTGGGAACGATGCTGAGGAGCCGCTCGTAGTTTTTCTTGTTGTAGCGTATTTTGATCATCCCCGGGCCGACGAGGACGTTATTGATCTGGCAAAGCTCGGCATCCCGCAGACGGCGGTTGCTCAGGACCATGTAATACATGGGCAGACCATAGTATGGATAGAAGGCTTTGTTCACATAGGGATACTCCTTGTATGTGTGTACCTCCGTTTTCCGAAATGCCTGTCGGTATTAGATCCCATTTTTTGTAAATACCATATGGGCGTTGCAGCCGGTATACAAAAGAATTATCGGTAAGGAGCACGCAAGCAGCAAAAAAACAGCCAAAATAAAAAATCCTTCATCTAGAATCACTTCTCTAAAACCATCGGTCTGGAAGTAAAGAAACACGATCAACGGCGAAATGCAGCAAAGGCTCCAGATCATCCCGCTGATGAAGAACGTTTTATTGAAATAGACAGTAACTTTTTCCCGCTTCATTTCCGATCCCTCCCGTTCTGCTGTGCATTCCACATTTGAGACAATGCCTGTGTTGAAAGAACTACTTATCAGACGAATTCGGGCGAAGTTTTGTTCCGGATTTTGTCAAAGGCGCGTCGCGTTGCGGCGCGCCTTTTCTCTTTTTTACACCGGCTTTCCCGGCGGCAACGGGCCATCCCGTCTTTCGACCGTCCGGTTTCATTTTTCCATGTGCCGTCCGGCATCACAACCCGATTTCTCGCATGAAGCAGTCGTAGGCCTCCACCTGCGCCCTGTCCGTTTTGGTGACCTGCTTCATCTGGCGCAGCTGCGCCGGGATCAGGCGCAGATTGGCAAACGGCCGCACGATCCACGCGACCGGAAGCAGCCAGCGCCGTCCCTTCAAAAATGTGTAGCGCGTCTCGATCTCTGCCGCCGGAGGAAAGAGCATCCGCCGCAGCACACGGCCTCTCGACGGCGCGGCCTCCCGCTCATTGCGCAGCTCGATCACGGCGTGGTCGCGGGAGAGGCCGAACAGGTCGGCGTCCAGCGTATAGTCCAGCAGCTTTTCCAGCGCCGCGTGATCCGGCTCCGGCAGCGGACAGACCGTCTCCATCCCGAACCAGGCGCGGCAGGCGTTCATCACCGTATGGAAAAATGCCGTCAGATGCAGCGCGGAGAATTCCTCCGTGATCGCGGCCCAATCCAGCCGCGCGTCCTCCTGCTTCACAAACAGCGCCGCGTCCAGATACATCCGCAGTCCCGCACCGCCGCCGTAGAGATGCTTCGCCAGATGACAGACAGTGTAGATAAAGTGGAACTCCGGCGCAGGGCGGTATCGAAGCCCGTCGTCCCGCTCGGCATACTGCCACGCGCGGCCAAAATACGCCGGCAGATCAGTGCGCCCGTCCAGATTTCCGTCCATCAGATTGGTATGAATTTCATAATACTCCGTATCCCGGACGTAGGAATAGGTCGGCTCCCAGTCGTGCTCCACCGTATATCCGAGCGCGCACATCAGCGCATGTGCCTTCGCGCGGTCCTCCGGATGAATGAGGAGGTCGATATCGCCGAAGGTGCGCAGCCCGGAGACCGGATAAAGCCTGCGCAGATAATAGCCCTTTACCGGCATATGGGCGATGCCTTGCTCCGTAAAGCGCTTCGACAGGGCCTCGAAGTCCACGCAGCGGTTGAGATTGCCCGCCACCGCGCTGTAGAGAAGTCCGTCCAGACGGCGGCAGATGTCCGCGTCGTCAAACAGCCTCCAGCGCTTGTTTTCATACGCCAGCACCGGGAGCAGGCTCTGCTCCGCAGCCGTTTTCCAGAGCGCCGGGATGTCCCACGGCGCGGTGCTCTCCGGCGGAGTGTCCTGTATCAAGCTGCGCAGCAGCAGAGGAAATTGTGTATCAGACATAGCTTTGCCTTTCAGGTCAGTTCTGTGGAACAAGGTCGATCACGACGATCTCCGGCAGATTATTGACACGCGGAAGCAGCCCATGCCCGGCAAGGCCGGAGGTAATGACCATCTGCATATGCGTGCCAAGCTGGAAATAGCCGCGGTCGTATTTCGGAAACAGCCCCTGCATGGGCGCGTACAGCCCGCCGATGAACGGCAGGCGGACAAGACCGCCGTGAGTATGGCCGCTGAGCACAAGATCAACGTCCCAGAGGGTATACGCGCCGTTGAAAATAAACGTGTCCGGCATGTGTGCCAGACATATTTTCGGAAGCTCCGTGTTTTCAAATGCCTTCAGGAACACATATTCCGGCGAGGAGGTAAATTCCTCCTCCGTGCGTCCAAAGGCAAAGCCATAGCCCATCGTCCCGCCGATGCGCAGCGGCTGACCGGCGAGCGTCACGTCCGCATAGCTGTCATTGACCACGACTGCGCCAGTCTGCGCGATCCGGTCAAGCAGCGTCTCATCTGTTTTCAGGTAGACCTGCTCGTGGTTTCCCATCGAAAAAAACACCGGCGCGATCTTGAGCAGTCTTTCCGTCAGCGCCAGAAGCGACTGTACATCCGCTTCATCCGCCTTCTTGTCCAGCATATCACCTACGAGAAAAATTACGTCCGGCGCCTGCGCCTCGATCTTTTCAAGAAGCCGCGCATTGTCCTTTCCAAAAGCTTTTCCATGCAGGTCGGAGATCACGACGAGGCGGACGGGCGTCTCCATGCCATCCAACGCGACGGTATACGGCTGTATATGGATCACCGTGCCGCAGATCACAGCAGAGATCAGGAGCACAAGCGCGAGTACTCCCGCCAGGAAAAATATGACTTTCCAAATTTTCTTTTTCACGGACGTTCCAGTTCCTCATAGAGTCTCTGCATGACGTGCGCATTGCGCGACTCAAAGTCAATGCCTGCCGTGCCCTCCCGGATCCGGTCATACAGCGCCTTGTCACGCAGGAGCCGCCGGATGCCGTCTTCAATGGCTTCTGCGGAGATATCGCAGAGCAGGCCGGTTTCTTCGTCGCGGATCAGCTCTGTCCCGCCGTCCGTTTTGGTGGAGAGCACGGGAACACCGAGCGCCTGTGCCTCCGTGATCGTCAGCCCGAAGGCTTCGATACGGCTCGACTGCACGAACAGATCGGCCTGCCGGAGAATGGGATAGGGATTGCTCTGCGCACCAAGCAAATGCATATGCTCTGCCGCCCGCGCCGCGCAGATCTGCTTCTCCAGCGAAGCATGTTCCGGCCCTTCGCCGACAATGTACCATTGCAGCTGCGTATAGCCCTGCCGCACCAGCTCTGCGCAGGCCTTGAGCGCCAGATCAAAGCCCTTGTCGGCTACCAGCCGCCCGCAGGAGACGACCCGGAAGGCATTCTGATCCAGCATGCAGGCCGGTTCCGCAGCGCCGTTTTTCCGGATCATTCGTGTGTCCACCAGATTGTGCAGCGGCTCGATCTTCTCCCGGTACTGTGGAAGATAGTCCTTCAGCTTCCTTGTCATATTTTCGCTGACAGCAAAAAGGCGGCTGCATTTCCGATAGCCCTGCCAGTCGTGATAGACTCGCTCGAGATCGCTGTAGTGATAAAAGCAGAGATACCGCGGAGCCGATACAAGCTTAGCGCCGACGCCGCAGGCCTTGGAGCTGAACAGTACGACCGCATCGTATTCCTTCTCGGGCAGATTGCGCCGGATATAACTGCTGTAAAGCCGCTCCTCCGCATCCCGAAAGAAAAGCTGGAGCACTCTCCATCCAGCTCTCCGCAGGGAGGACGCCTGCATCGGCTCCTCCAGCAGATTGAACAGCCTCTTATAGCGGTATGCGCTTTCAAATGTGACCGGATGCTGCCGGTCGGCAAAGATCAGTCGGCACTGCTTCGGGACGCGGTCTGCAAGCTCCTGCTGATCGGCGAGGATCAGGCAGGTCACATCATACCGCTCGTAATCCATTCTGGAAAGCATACTGGTCAGCGCCGTTTCAATACCGCCCTTCCAAAGGGCGACGTGAATGAAGAGAATTTTCTTTTTCATTTTTCAAACCCGCTCTTTTCCGGCAGAATGGCTTCAAACGCGCCGCGCAGCCGCGCGGCCAGCCGCTCATGATCTACATCCGCGCTCGGATCGTTGATGCAGAGCATATCGTGGCTCTGCACCCGGATGATGCCGCACAGCTCATCGATCGTGCTTTCGTCGGCGCAAGAAACGACATTATCCGTATTGAACGGCGCGAATTGACCGCTGGCGATCTGCCACCAGAGACATACCCACTGGTTGACATCCTCCGCGCTGCGGAAGCGGTGCGCCGTGGTGCGTGCCAGAAGCTCCGGCTCCGCATTCCAGACCTCCTCAAAGGTGCGTTTCCGGTAGGCAGCCGGAGCGTGAAGATTCCGGAAGCCGGTAAAATAGTTCGGAAACAGCTTCTCAATGGCCTTTGTTCGAATGTTGTCCTGCCAGCGGTAGGCGCGGTCGGCATATTTTCTGCCGAACTGCCGCACCTGCGTACGCTTGTCAAAGTGCGCGTTGATCACGCCGAGATCGTTGACCGCTGCATGCTGCCAGATGCCGATCTCGCCGACCAGCTCAATGGGGTATTCTCCGCCGTAGGTACAGGGCAGCCCATCCCGGAAAAACGCTGTTTCCGGCATGGGTCTGAGAATATAGGTATCGTCATTCAAATAGACAAAATGCTCCGCAAGCCCCGGGATCCGGTGAATGCTCATCTCGATGGCATGGGAGCTGAATGTCGGCAGAGCTTCGGCAGGCAGGAAATCCGTATGCTTCACATGGTGCAGTTTCGGATGCGCCAGATTCAGGAACGCCGGAACGTGCCCGCAGGTGACAAAATGGATCTTCCGCACCCATGGCGCGAACTTCTCCACCGCGCGGAACCAATAGGGCATCAGGCCCCAGTCCCGGAAGCGGTTGACGGAATTGCTTTCGTCCAGCGTCCTTCCCTGGTATTTTGCCTTTTCCGCCTGCCAGACAGGGTCGTTTCCGTCCACCCACAAAACGACAAGATCAATATCCATACATACTCCTTATGTAATAATGGGGCCGAGCTTTGGGATCTTCCGAAGCAGCCACGAAAGTCCGAGTGAGAGCAGCACCGCAGCTGCCGTTACCACCGGCACGCCGAGGACCGGCGGGATCCCCAGCGGGTCCAGTCCAAGCCATGCAACGAGCCACAGAAAAAGGGGATGCGCCAGATAGATCCCGAAGCTGTACCGGGAAAGCGCCGAGAGCAGCGCGGCCCCCGGCTTTTCTGTCCTGATCCGCCTGCCCAGCTGCTGGAGGAGCAGGTAGACGGCGGCACTCTGTGCCGCAACATTCCACGTCAGATACTCCGCCAGCGTTTCATCGGCGCTTCCGGCTGTCCTCGATGCATAGACGACCGCTGCCGTGGAGAACACGGTACCCACAAGGCCGATCAGATAGCAGGCAAGTCTTTTCCTGCGCGTCAGCATGTGCTCCTTCCAATACCAGCCCAGCAAATAGTACCCCGTAAAGCCGAGCGGATAGGAAAGCTTCATTTTATCCAACGCAGTCGTAATAAATACGCCGATCCTCGGGAGCTTCGCCAGCGCCGGAAGCAGCAGCTGAAACACGAGCCACAGCAGCAAAAAATAGCGGCACTTCTTTTCATCCGCCGCGATCGGGCGCAGCAGCGGCGTCGCCAGATAAAGGCCCACGATGGCAAAGAGGAACCACATATGATACTCGCCTGTAAAAAACTTTATGACAATCCATTTCCAGTCCTCGGCCAGGTCATCTGTCCGGACAACATTGACAGCCGTGTATACGCATGACCAGAAAAGAAACGCCAGAAGCAGTCTTGGGATTTTCCGGGTAAACAGCGCGCGGGGATCGTTCTGACGCGCCGGATCCAGATTGAACCGGCCGGAGATCATAAAAAAGATCGGAACGCAGAATTTGCACGGAACATCCCACAGAGTCAAAACGAGCCAATCTGCCGACTGCACATCGAGGGCCTGCCACCGCAGCGCACAGGTATGGATCATAACGACGGCCAGCGCCGCCACGGCGCGCATCAGATCATATTCATATTCTCTTCCCGGTCTCTTCGGAAGCTCTGTCATGTGGTCGCATCCTTTCCCTTCCGGCCTGCCCGGAGCAGCCCGAAAGCATATTTTGCGGTTTTCATTTCACACAGCGAATCCGCCGCAAGGAACAGCGGGATAATGACCGCACAGGCGATCACGCCATAGAGGATGACCGTCCACAGGCCCTCCATTGGCGGCAGGATCCGCTTCGCCAGAAACGTGACCGCAAAAAACAGTCCCAGATTTATCAGCCAGCGCTTGTAGGTGATCCATGGGCTTCGCCGGAGCAGACGGTTGGCGTAAATAATCATATCGTTGGCCCGATACAGCAATGCCGCAATGGTCCCAAGCAGCGCACCATAGATGCCGATGTAGTGAATAGCTACTATGGAGACAATAATATTCATGGCAGATTCCAGAATCGCGCGGCCCTTCGTCTGCTGAAAGTGCTCCGCAAAATCGATGATCAGCCCGGACGACGCCCGTCCGTTGGAGAGCAGATACACCGTCGTAAAGAGCACCGGCAGATAAGGATCGACATAGCTGATATCCGTGACGCCGGATGTGTAGATGCGGATAAACGGCAGAATGAACAGATTGAGGATACAGATAAAAGAGAACGTGAGCGACATGTTGTAGACCTCGTACACGTCATGCAGCCTTTTGAATTTCTCCTTGTCCGCGTGAAAGATCTGTCCAAGTGCATAGGAATAGGAGTAAGAAATAATATTCAGGATGCTTTTGATGATCGTATAGAAGGTCGTATACATGGAGTAGACGCTGACGACCTTGAGGTCCGCCATCACCGTCAGCAGCAGGATATCCGTGTTGTCAAAGATCATACCCGTGATCTGGTGCAGCAGGACATAATTGCGCTGAGAAATGGCGTCGTAATCCGGCTCGACCTTCAAATCGAGCCACTTGTAGTCCCGGCGGATGTAGCGCACGACGAGCAGCATCTGCAGGAACGAGAAGAACAGGTACATTCCCTGGATCGGCACGACGCCGAAGCCCCAGACCAGCAGCAGGATCTTGCAGACGGATGTCAGGATCGTTGCAGCCGTGCTGATATTGGTAAGGATGTACCCTTTCCCCTCCGCGCCCATAAGGACTCTGTATTTTCCCTGAACAAAATAGCTCAGAACACTGGACGCGCCGCTGAGAACGATGACCGAGAAAACCAGCGTCGCCGGGAGCGATGTTTTGACAAACAGGCAGTAAACTGCCGCAAATACCAGCACGGCGGCGGCATAGATGTAGCCGGTACGGCGGTAAAACTTGTTGGTCGCCGCCATGATGCGGTTGATCTCGTTTTTGTCGTCACTGGCCAGCGGCTTGTAAAGCGCCTGATTGGTCGCCTTGCCGACGCCCGCCTCCAGCAGCGACAGATAGGTAAATACCGTCGAGATGGAGTGCAGCAGGCCGTTCGTCTCCGAGCCGAGGTTAATCAGCACAAGCCGCGGAACGATAATGCTGATGCCCATGGTGATGACCTGCGACAAAATGCCGTATAGAATGTTGTTGAGTCCGCGTTTTGTGTTCATTTTTCAGTTCCTTGCTTCTTACCTGCTAAAAACGCCTTTATTCTTACTGCGATCTTATGCCGCAGCTGTATCTTCTTATTGCACAGGTAAATCGAAAATGCATCTATTCCTACATCAAGATGCGCATATCTGCTTTTATAATGCCGATGCAGCTCTTTTCGTATTTTGGAGATCGGTTCATAGTAATTTTTCTGTAAAAAAAGCATCTTGTATGTCTTCTCTGCTTCAGCAGAGCCGATTCCAAGCGTCTCCATGCTCTTTTCAAAAGGCCTCATATATTCTGATAGATCGTCGATCCTTTGTAGACGCCTATATGCGCCCTTCTCGTCCTCCGCCTGCCGGTAACGGTAGATCGCCTCCGGCAGCGAATAAATGCTCCTGCAAAATGGAAGCAGTTCCAGCACAAATAGGAAGTCCTCCATGAGGATCATGTCCTCATGGAAACGCACACCGGAGCTGACAACCAGTTCCCGGCGGTAGAGCTTATTCCATACAGGCGTTAAGGCATTGCAGCTGTAGAATTCCTGAAATTGCATCTTCAACTGCTCTATGGCCAATGTTCCTTCACTAGGCGGCGTCAGTTTCTCCCGACGGTAGATCTTGCCTCTGTAATAATAGTCAAAGCTCATACCGAAAATCAGCATGTCCGGCTGCTGCTGAGCAGCAACGCTTACGGCATGTGTGAGCAAGCCCGGATCTACGGTATCGTCAGAATCCACAAACCAGAGATAGTCTCCCCGCGCCTCATCGACGCCACGGTTCCGCGCTGCGGAAACGCCGGCATTCGGCTGATGGATGCAGCGAAGCTCCGGGTATTTTTCACAAAGCACGTCGCAAAGCGCACCGGTGCCATCTGTGGAGCCGTCGTCAATAAGTAGAAGCTCATAATTGGAGAGTCCGGATGCCCGGATACTGTTTACTGTGTTTTCCAGCGTTCTCACGCAGTTGTAGCAGGGGACGATCACACTGAAATTCATTCCGCAGGTACCTCCCAGCAAAAACGGTAGTTCAAATAATCATCCACCTCATACGAAATGGTTACGCTCAAAATGGTGCGATAATAATACAGGCATGCCAGCAGCACCACACAACACAGCGCAGCTGTCCGCTGCCTTGCCGTCAGTGCCAGACGGCGGGTCGGATACGCGCTCTGCAATAATTCGTCCTTCTCCGGATAGAACATCATCGGCAGATAGAGAATCAAAAACTGGAAATAATAGTCCGTCAAGCGCGAGAAAATGTTGTCAAAACCTGAAAACATTTGTATAATTGCGGCTGCCAGCATCAAATTCAGCAGCTTTGTAAAGTTTTTTCCTGAAAAGCCGCGAAATACCACTCCAGCAATCAGCAGCGCTACAATCATTAAAAAGCGTCCGCCAAGATGGGTATTATTGGCGTAATCTGTCTCATCATAGTAGAAACTGCTGATAAATGTTACAATTTGATTACGGAACACAAAAATCAGTGCCGCACAGACTGTGTAAGCCAGCAGCTTCTGTATGTTCAGCTGGCTTTTTGCCAGCCAATAGGCCGGTAAGAAAATCAATGCCGGCGTGTGAATGCATCCGGCAAGGACTGTCCATATGACAAATTTTACCGGCTGTTTTTCCATGATTCCTACAAACGCCAACATCAGCAGCCCCATTGCCAGAGCCTGCTTGATGGCACTGAAGCCGAACACATAGAAAGCGAAGCAATTCCAGAGCAGATAGCTTAGCCACGGAGCAGGAGAATAGCGGTATATGATGATCGCAACCGCAAGCTCGGTCACAATGGCAATGAAAATCAGAAAAATCTGAAAATCGCCATCTGTCCATGTAGAAAAGAGCTTTTGCAGCCAAAAAAAGCCGAAATTGCGGCCGCCGTTAAATACTTCTTCGCTGAACCATCCGAACTCCGGAATGGTGTAGTATCCCCATGCATACTTGCGCAGGTCGCCGGTCAGATACATATACCGCCAGCCGCAGACAAATGTATGCAAAATCGCCATGAGCGTAATATATACTTTTTTCTGTCTGCCATGCTGCGGCAGAAGCAGGCCAAAGCCCAAAACCGCCGCAACCATGTAGTAATAGACCTTTACGCCCATTTATGTTCTCCGTTTCTTTTGCAGCTCTTTCTCAAAAAATGCTTCCGTCTCTCGTACCAGCCTTTCACGCCGGAAATCCTTTCCGCGCGCATCTGCGCGCTTTGCATAGTGCTCCAGCAGCCCCGGCTCGGTGAGCATCCGCTTAACGCCTTCATAGAACGCATCATCGTCGTTGGCTGTAATCAGGCCATATTCATTCTCACCCAGCAGTTCCCGCATACCGGAAACATCGGTAGTGACAATTGGCCGCCCTAAGATCAGGCCTTCTGTTACGAAGGTGCTGAAGCCCTCGAATATAGACGAGCACACCAGAAGGTCGGCTGTATGCATCAGGTTATATGGATTTCTGCGGAAACCCAATAGCTTCGCAGATTTCTCCAAAGCGTTTTTCTGTATGAATGCCTCAAGCTTTTGGCGTTCCTCGCCCTCGCCAATAATCCAGAGGTCGTGCTCAAATCCGTCCTCCAATAAGCGCTTATGCGCAGCCAGTGCTCGGATAAAGCATTTCGGCGCAGACAGTCTGCCTACTGTTGCAATGGTCAACTTTCGCTTGGCTACATCCAGCGGTAGCGCTTCGGTAGACTTCCTCAGTATTTCGCTATCATCTATCGTGTTGTAAATTGTTGCTGTCTGAACCGTATCGCCATAGAGTTTTTCAAAGCTTTTGCGGACGCTTTCAGAAACGCACACGGCAAAATCATAGCGTACATAGTACTTTTTTGTAGCCGCCGCAAAAGCGTCCGGATTTGCCCAGTTCCTCAAATCGGTGTGCACCCACGCCAGCTTCAGCGCTTTTTGATTGGTGGAACCGGCCATAATCTTGGTGGAGCCGCACTCAAGATAGGCCGCTTCGACATCGTACCCGCCCTTTATATGCAGCGGATAGGTCAGCCCAAGAGCCGCCTCTGCACGCATCCGCAGATCATTGGACCGGCTCCGCGCCGGATAGCAGTATTTGTACCGGATCCCCGGCGCAAGGTACTTCTCCGCGTCCTCCGGATAGAGCGTCTGAACGGTAACAGAGAATTTCGTCTGATCCATGGCGTTCACCAGATCGCGCAGGACCTTTTCCGCACCGCCGCCGGAGAGGGATTCGATAAAAAAGAGAATGTGGATCATCGTTACCGTCCGCCTTCATAGATCTCATAGATTTTTTCCATAGCCGTCTGCACATCAAAGCCGGACTTCATCAGCCTTGCCGCATATTCCTCCGAATGCTCCCGCTTTGCCGCGCAGATTGCGCGCACCCATGCCGCCTTATTTTCTAACGGCAGCGGCTGGATCAGCTCTGTCAGGAATACGTCCTTGGGAACTCTGTCGGAGATCACACAGGGAAGGCCGTTGGTCTGCACCTCAACGATAGACAGCGGCATTCCCTCATACAGCGACGGAAGCGCAAAGGCATCCATCGCATTCAGGTAGTCCGGCACATTGCGCACATTGCCGGTCATGCGGACATACTCCTCAAGACCCAGCTCACGGATCTTACGCTCCAGCATCGGGCGGTCATCGCCCTCGCCCAGCAGCAGAAGGTATGCGTCCGGACGTTCTTTCAGGATCTCGGGCATCAGCTCCAGCAGGAATCCCTGATTTTTGACCGCAGCGAGATGTCCGGCGTGTCCGATAAGGAATCTGCCATCCAGCCCCAGCTCTTTCCGGAATGCTACACGCCGTTCCGCGTTGAACGCAAAGCCTTGTGTATCAATACCATTGAGGATCAATTTCCCACTTTTTTGAAATCTCCGTCTGCCATACAGCCTTTCTCCTGCCTTTACGCCGCATGCCACATCGTCGGTCGCACAGGCGAGAATCATGAAACGCATCACCGCTTCGTACAGACGCACCTTTATGCTGCGTCTCTCCGCCAATGCGGAATGCGCATGGGCGATGCGCACCGGCACGCCATCCAGCCTCCCAGCCAGCATGGCCCAGCCGATATTGAACATCGTGTGCGCATGAATCACGTCATAGTGATAGGTGCGGATAAGCTGTTTCAGCTCCCGCAGATAACCGCTGTAGCTTTCGGATGGCTGCGGAAAATGAAACACCCTACATCCGCATGCCGTCAGCTCCGGCTCATAGGCACCCGTTTCGCTGCCAAAGACGACGTAATGAACGGTGTATTTCTGCGGATCTGCATAAAAACCGATATCCGCCGCGACCTTTTCCGCACCGCCGATGCGAAGAGAACCCGCAATAATCAGGACGCGGGTCGTTTCTTTAGAAGTATTTTTCATCATCCTGCCTTATAGCGCACGAGCATATCCAGCATAAATGCCCAACTCAATTGGATTGGAAGCGCGATCCCCCGGCATTTCCAGCCGACCGGCCGAACCTTTTCCGCGCGGTACAGCTTGCATATCCTGCGGATCTCCTGCCGCCGCTGCTTTGCGGAATACTCAAATTTCAGCAGTTCCTTGCAGCTGGAATAGGCACTCCGATAGGTCATCCACGAAAGCGCCGCCTCATAGCATCTCGCTACCTCCGGCGAATGCTCCGCAGCGCGGCAGGCCGCATACATCCGGCGGTTGACCTCCATCAGCTGCTCCGTCAGATAGGGCCGGGCCTTGCGGGAAAGCGACCCCTGATCTGAGGTATCCACAAAATAGAGAATCTCTTCCACAGATGCCAGCGACTTAATATGCATCGCATATGTAAAAATGAATAACTGATCCTCTCCAATAGCCAAGCCATTCTCAAAGCGCAGATGGAACCGCTCGATCGTCTCCCGTTTGAATACCTTGTTCCAGAGTGAGCTGAACAGATATTGCTGCATTGCCTCCGCAATTCTTCTTGCGATATTTGATTCCTCAGCTTCCCGGTAAGCGCCCGTGATCCACTTTTTTTCTCCCATTCCGGTGCTTTCTGCTCCAAATATCAGCAGATCTGGATGCGTTTCAGAAACAGCGCGATTGATCGTCTCAAAATATGTTTCTGCCACATAATCATCGCTGTCCACAAACAGGATATATTCACCTTTCGCTTGCTCCAATCCCAGATTCCGCGCCGAGGAAACGCCGCCGTTCTCTTTTGCAAAATACCGGATACAGGGATATA
>ULVD01026101.1_pt1 | contig 15311 bp, 9 predicted proteins | sample 1959101 | NCBI WGS metagenome assembly ULVD01 (sample SAMEA4835777, study PRJEB28245) | human gut metagenome | biome: gut microbiome; material: fecal sample | place: Denmark | collected 2008
TGCCACGCCTCATCAAAGCCCACATGACGTGCGTCCACCGCGCGGTCGGGGAGCATTCCGCATGGGTACATCATGCCGTTCCAGCTCAGCCAGAACGCGCCTTTGCCTGCAATGCACGAGGCGTGACTGCACTCGCGGCAGGTCTCGTCCGCAGATACATCCTGTGTGCAGGAGGATATACGCGCCCGGCGCGCCGCAGCCTCAGCCGGAGTCAGCGTCAGCTTATCAAAGCGAGCCTGACTTCTGCCTGTTTCCTCCGGAGTCATGGAATATCCGCCGTCTTTACGGCTGCGGCGAACCGGAGGGAACAAAAAGCCTGTCATGCGAATCGGGATATCCTCTTTTTTGGCGAACCCGACGATGGCGTTCATGTCGGAGATATTGTCTTTTGTGAAGGTGGTGTTCAGATTTACATAGACCCCAGCCTTTTTGAGAGCCATTATACCCTGCATTGCTTCATCGAATGCCGCGCTGCTTCCGCAGTGGGCGGCGTACGTTTCGGGCGAAGCGCCGTATAAGGATATACTCACTTTTTCCGGTGGGTGCTTGCTGAAAAGCGAAACGATCCGGGGACTTATCATTGTGCCGTTGGTGTTCACTGACATGATGACTCCCATTCTGATCATTGCCTCGTATATTTCGCAGAAGTCGGGGCGGAGCATAGGCTCGCCGCCGGTAAGAAGCAGATATATCATACCGCTCTTTACGGCTTCGCCGCCGAGCTTTATCCACTCGTCCGCAGTAAGCTCTTTGCCGGTCCGGGTCTGCTCGTCGCCGCTCATCCTGATATAGCACATCTTGCAGTTGAGGTTGCATCTCGGCGTCAGCTCAAAGGTGCCGCTGATCGGTATCCTGCCTGATGCCGCTTTCATGAAAAGATATTTTTTTATTCCTGCATCCGCCACCGCATTATCTCCTTTACAGTGTGCGGGCTGTGGCGCATACGCGCGGCAGCCCGCAGGTTTATTATTTTACTTTTATGTTACAGCTCAGGCTGTCGGGCGAGCGCTTACCGGAAGAATCTACCGCATATACGGTGTATGTGCGTTGACCTTTGTCGGTTGTCCTGAACATAAGGTAAACAAACTGCTTGTCCGGTTTTTTGGCGTCAATGTCAATAAACTTTACCCGGCTAAGCTCTACACGGTTGCCGAGATCGTCGTATACCTCAAATCCTGTGATCCCGCAGGAGGTTTTTACTCCTACGCTCAGAGTAACGGTCTTGCCGAGCAGACAGCCGGAGCTTTGGGAGGCGATGGAGACCATCCATGCTTCGGTGCCAACCTCAGACTTCTTTCTGAGCTGACCCTTGCGGGTCTCAAGAAGTGCAACCGCCGCGTCAATGTCTTCCTGTGCTGACGCGCCGTTCGTCTTCAGCGCTTTTGCATCGGAGGCTGCCTTTGAGTACGCGGTATATGTTTCGTCGGTGTAGAGAGTCTTATCGCAGGCTTCAAATTCCTTAAGCGCCGCGTCAAGGGCGGTATAATCGAGCGCGCCCTTTTCCTTAAGAGCCGCTTTGGCGGTTTGGATATTTGCGAGCGCGGCATCGACCTGTGCCTGAGTGGGCTTTGAGGAAGCAAGCACAGCCTGTCCGGCAGACACGGCGCTGCTGTAGGCGGCAAAAGTGTCGGATGTGTAGGCGCTTCCGTCAAGTCCGGAAAATTCCGATATTGCCGCTTCCAGCGCAGAAGTGTCAGGAACGATATATATGTCTTGAACAGCCGGACCGGAGGCTGGCGCGTTGCCGAGCTTGTCGATATTTGATTTGAATGTAGAGTAAGCAACCGTCTTTTCCGCCTGTGCGTCCCACGATTTGGCACCGTGAGCGCGGAGCATCGGAAGAATATTACTCATGACGGTGGATTCTTCCTGCGCGGAGGGGTTGTCGCACCAGATGCAGAAGGCGCTGCCTTTTACATTTGCATTCCCGATAGCGGTATTTTTCCCTCCGGGTACTGACGAATCAGGGTCAAACACATAGGGGTTCCAGGAGGTATAGATGGATTCCTGATTGGCTTTGGAGTATGGGGTGGCTTTTCCTAACACATAGTAATTATATTCGTTCAGATAATTATAGACCTTATAACCTGCGTTTAGATATGTCCATACATTATTAGTCTTGCTGTTTGCATCGGGCGTCCAGTAAAGGATCTCGATGTTTTCATTAAGCGTGACTACTTTGCTCCAGCCGGTATCTGCGGAACGCAACGCGTCATCGTTCCACATACGCACGGAGGTATATCCAAGGCCGCTGACAAGCTCATAAAGATCGTTCATGTAGTACATGAACGCGTCGTAGGCGACCGCTTTGCTGTTGCCGCTTCTATCTTGGGCAGCTTTTTTCCAATGATCAAGCTGCTTCCATTTTGAAACAGATGAACTTAAGGAAGCTCCCCATCCCAGAAGCTCGTCACCGCCAATATCAAAAGCGGTGCAACCAAGCTCACGGAACAGCGTTGCATATTCCTCAACAAGGCTTCGTGTAAATGCAACGGCGATCTTGTTTGAAATATCGATTCCCCTGGAGTAATTTTTATTCCGTGAACCCTGTACTATGGCTTTTTTTCCATTGTAATGATAGTAATTTCCTATATCGACCGTTCCTTTGGTGATATCATAAGTAGTGCCGTTATAGGTAAAGCTCCACGATTCTGATGCGGACTTTTCATTGAACTTCTTCACAATATAGTTCATATGTCCGGGTGAATCAAAGGAGGGGACCAGCTTTACATGATAAAGCTGTGCATACTCCGCGATCTCACGAAGCTCATCCTGTGTCAGATAGCGGTTGTCCGTGTCAACCTCGGCGGAGACGCAGAGCGTACCGTCGCGTCCAGCCAGCCATGGGTAGGTCTTGCTTTCAAGTCCCAAGCCCATTTCCTCGGAGAAGTGCAGCACCAGAGCATTCATATCAGACCATGACAGCTCACGGATAAGCTGCTTTATCCAATCGACGGTGTAGTATTTTCTGCCGCAGTCAAGCGAGAGCGCTCTTTCGGCGACAGCGGGCGAGCTTGACACATCGGTCACGCTTCCGGAGATAACAAGCTGACGTATCAGCTTGCGGCAGCCGTAGAACAGACCGTCGGCGTCCGACGCCGAAACCGTTACCGAGCTGCTTCCGGCGGTTATTCTGTAACCCTGAGAAGCAATGCCGAGTGTGGAATCAAGCACAAGCAGAATGTCATTGGCTCCTGCCTTTTCCGCTGCTCCGTATGAAATTGACGGGACAGCGCTCATTATGCCTTTTTCCTTAAGCTCGGCGGCAAAGAGCTTTACCTGATCTGTCAGGCTTTCATCCGACACGCTGAAGTCCGCTGTCGAAACGATGAATAATTCAGTGTCGGCAGCCGGCGTCCATTCGTTAGCTGCGAAGGTTGCCGCGTGCATTGTGGAGGATACGCATACAAGGGTAAGGAACAGAGCCAATGTTTTTTTTACATAGTCTGATTTTTTCATTTTTTTTCGCTTTCCGCTTTCCCAATACAGCTGAGTACACATTCAGCCGCCGATCTGTCCGGAAGACATTCAAGGGTAAGCAATGATGTTGTCTTTATAACTTCCTCAACCGATTTAAGTAAGCTTATGTTGAATGAGCGATCCCACTTGCTTTTAACAAGCTCGCTGTACAGCAGGGTATATCCGCTCCGCGCGTCAAGGCGCGAGACGCGGTTGACTCCGCTTTTTACGATTCTGATGATCGCAGCGACAGGCGCACTTGCATTGCGGTATACTTCTGAGCTTCCGGCAATCGGGCTTCCGTATGCCGTGCATTTGTCCGCGCCGGGAGCAAGCACTACCTTGTCGCCGTTAAGTATTTCCGCTCCGAGGCTGTCCGCCCATATCTGCGCCTGCGTTGATTTGCCGCCTCCGGAGGCGGCGGTGAACACATACGCCTGCGAGCGGTAGATCACAGCCGAAGCATGAAGCACGATGCGTCCTTTGCGCAAAAGCATTCGTTCCATTGCAAGGTACAGAAGCCAGTTTGCGCTTTTACAGAAGGCGTCCGCATACTCAGGGGGGATAATAAGCCGATAAGGCGCGCTATCATCCCCCGGTTCAATGCGGTAAACATACTGTCTGTCGCGCCAGAAGTAGCGCTGAGCGGTCTCGCCGTTCTGCAAAAGGACATTTTCCTTCCATTCCACGCCGGGGCAGACCGGATAAGTGCCGAACTCGACCGATATACGTATGTCCGGCACCCGAGCGGTCCCCCGGTCGGCGAAGAATGGAGAAAAGCAGTCGGGAAAATTCAGCTCCCGCGAAGATTCTATCCGAAAATCAAGGTCGCATATGCGGAAGCAATACAGAAACGTCATTAAGTGTTACGAGGTAAACGCCGTGCGCACATTGCTGTGGTAGCAAACGGTGTCATGACCCATTCCGTTTGTGGTATCCTGCCACTTGAAGTTGCAGTCATCCCAGAAGAAGCTGAGGTCGATAAGGGATCTGATGTCATCATAATCCGCATTGCAGTTGGCGGCTATCGGATGATCGAGCTTAAGCGGTTCGACCGCCATCATAGGCTTGATATATTCTTTTCTCATAGTGACCATCCTTTTTTCACGGTCACATTGACCGTTTCGGTGTTGACGGATCTTGCTCCGTCGGAATCGTAAACAATAACAGTGTAAGACATGACCTCTCCGACGCTTCCTGTGACATCCCACGTGGCGGTGAATGTTACAACTCCGCGATTTTCCTTGGAGGTGCATTTTGTAAATTCCACGCGGTTGCCTTCAGAATCGAGAACTACCAGTTCATTGGCTCCGGCAGTGGCTTTTACCGTCAGCTTGACCTGCTTGCCGGAAACCACGCTTTTTGCGTTCAGCGACGCGGAGGTGATACCGAGACCTGCGTTTATCTGAACCTCGGGGGCGTTTGCGGCTTCGTAGACCATGGTGCGCAGGGACATAAGACCCATCATGACCGTATTGGTCTGAAGCGTGTTCGCCTCGGCATCCTGAATTATGCCAATTCCCTCAAGTGTGTAACCGGAGATCTTGAGATTTGTCAGCGACAGTGTAACAAGGTCGGTTGCGCTCTTTGGACCGTTCGTGCCGATCATGACAAGATATCTGCCTTTGTCATCCGGCGTCAGTTTACTTACGTCAATTGTGTAATACTGTTCCGTTCCGCTGGATACGGCATAGCTGTGATCGCCGTTTATTATATCTGCGGCTGTGCTGCCGTAAACCAGATTGATGGCTCCGGTGTCGCCGGTCAGCGAATTGGATTTTCTGTGAGCGCCGATCTCAACGGTTCTCGCCGCTTCGGCAACTGACGCGTCGGGAGTGAGCAGGAAGGCTATTACATTGTTTGAGGAATTGCCTTGCAGGTAAATTTCGTTATTGGGACCGAACTTCATGTAGTCGCCTGCATTGTCGGAGATCAGTACAAAACCGTTGTCTCCACGGTTCTCAATAACAGTAGCTGCTCCGCCCGTTGCGTTACCGGAGATTATCTTTGTTTCATCGCCTGCAGCGGAGATCTCCGAATAAACTACCTGACCTTTACCTATCAGTGCTTTTATTTCGGTAAAGGCTGCGCCGGCTTCTTCGGGATTGTAGTACTTATTCGCATCATTGACGGTAAGAGGCTCGTAGATCCTGAGACCGTCAACGTAGAATGTGCGAGCCTTGGTGTCGGTGCTTGCCGCCGCCACGACGCTGACGTGATATTCACCCTGCGGCAGTCCCGTTATCGAGATAACGGGTATCTGATAAAGGTCGCCGCCCTTGCTTTCGGTGATAACGGGCTTTACTGCAACGGGAGTGCTGAGATTTGACGTGTCGTACACAAGGACATTTATCACGGCATACGGCTCTTTGGTCGTGCGGCTGAGGATCTCAAATCCCGTGCCGCGGAAGTCAAAGGACATTACCTCGCCGGTCGTTACAACATTAAGCTTATGCAGAGTGCCGTTGGAGGCGTCTCCCTTTATCACGGAGGGAGTGATGTCGCTTGCGTAGTTCGGGTCTGAGCCGTAGTTTGACTGCTGGTCTGCGCTCTGCTCAGTTCCGGCAGCAGCTTCTTGTGTTACAGTCCAGCTGTTCCCGTCTTGGCCGACATATGTGATATCCGGGAAGTTATCCTCGTAATACATAACGTTGGCGGGGGCTACGGTTATTGTCTCGTACATATCGACACCGGTGAATTTTGTCAGTGAGGAAGCACCGTTTTCAATTACCCTTACATTGACTCTTACGCTGTCGGTGTCATTGATTATTTTGCTTGGTGTGTATTTCAGCGACGGGGAAGCCCATGTAAAGCTGCCGTAAGCTGCTGTGGCATCCTGAATGCCGGTAATGGAAGAAGCTGTGGTATAGGGGTTTGCCGAGAGATTCAGCGTATCGTTAAGCGTCAGACCGTGTCCCTCTCCGTTCAGCTCGACCGAAAGACCGTAGTCGATAACATATGTGTTGTCCGCTGCGTCATAGGAATATACGCTTACGCAGATAACGTCGCTTTTCTTTTCACTATCGCCGGAGCCTTCGGTCAGCATATAGTAATATGCGTCGGCGCCGGTTTTCGTGCCGGTATATGTTATCGAGCCGTCAGCGTTCAGTGTTGCATTGGGATTCCAGTTGGACGTGGTCGTTTTGCCGCTGGCAGTGCAGGGGATTATGGAAGCGGCGACCGAGAAATCATATCCGCCGTTATTGGGGAGCTGGATAAGCTCCTCCTTTGTTACAGTAACCGACTTTCCGACCCATTCGTAAATATGGAAGCCTTCATAATTAAATGTTCTCTTTTGAACCTTCCAATCCGCGAGGCCGTTAAGTGTCTCGTCACGTGTTTCCGGCTTGGAGGTCGTGTAAACATGGTTTGTAAAAGCGTTGCCTCCGGCGGTCCATTCGGCATCTGTCACCGTGTGGCTGAAACCGTAAATGCTTATCTTTTCTCCGACCTTCAGTCCGGCGGCAAGAAGCTGTTTGAGCTTATCTGCGTTCAGGGTTCCCTCGGGGACAAACTCCTTTACCGTGCCGTCCCGGTTATATACCGTTGCAGTCAGGTTTTCGGAAGTTGTTTCCGAGTTGAGCTTGAGGCTGTCCTTGGAGAGGGATATGCCGAGCTGCGGGTCATCAAAGGTAAGGTTGAGGATCGGCTCTTTGCCGTTGTTGGTAAGCGCGTATTCGTATATAACGGGTTTATTCGGGTTGACGTAACCGTTATATCCGGTGCTGATGCCGTTCTGATATCCGATTTTTTCCGTCAGCATGCTGGCGTCAACGACCTTGATGTTGGTCTCGATACTGAAGTTTGCGGCAGTGCCGTGGCGCTCCATGTAGTAGAAGTCGAAGTCGTAGACCTCGCCGTCCTTAAGACCGCAGATATCGGCGACATTGTTAAGGCTTATACCTGCTTTTGAAATGGAGTGAGCACCGCCCATATCGAGAACGCGTATTCCGTTGATGTAAAGGTAAACGTCGTCGTCTCCGGTGAAGTTGAAGTAAAGGTCGGCGTCCTGATAGTATATGAACTGCGCGTGACCTTCAAGCGTAAGATTGTAGTTGGTGTCGTTGTAATAGTTCTCCTGAGATCCGTCGCGTGCCATTCTGTAGGTGTCGCCGGAATTGCCGTAGCCCATACCTGCGATCGGGTTGAAGGTGGCTAATGGAAGTATATTGCCGCGGACATACTCATCTGTACCATTTTTTTTCCGCGCCGTAATTGTATCTGTCTGAGTATTGTAGATAATACCGTTTGTAGAGTCGTAGACGGTTCCGTCATATCCGGAATTGAAAACGTAGACCGTGCGTCCATCCACCTGTTTTGCGACCAGACGGAGCGTGTTGTACTCGGCTACGGTCTTGCCGTATCCGATGCTGTCGTCAAAGGTGTTGTGAAGGAGGAAGTATGCGGCGTCAAAGTATGTGGTCACCTGAGTGTATTTTGTCAGACTGCCATTATCATATTTTGCTTTGGCATCAGCGTATGTTCCAAGACCCGTTATCTGTGAGCGCAGCTTCGTGGCAAGGTCAGTGCCGCCCAGATCACTTAGTTTGTGCCCCATTACATACCACATGTTGTAGCTGCCGTCCGAGTTCTGCCACACCTCGGGCAGAGTCTTCTGAAGCAGGTTGGCAATATATGTAACGGCAGCCTCGGTGTACACCAGTTTTTTGTTCTCGTCGAGAGTTGCTTCGACCAGATTGGTGCGCAGCAGTGCGCCGTAGACCGTCTGCGGCGCGCCGCTGTTCAAAGTGGTGAACACCGCAGTCGGCTGTGTGGTAGAGCCCCAGGTACCGTTTATGAAGTACGAGGTTCCGGCTATTGCGTTGTCCGCACCCGGAAGGTCGTTGAAGTGGTCTTTGTTACTTGTGGCAAGCATACCAAAGCCCTTGGTGTCACCGTTGTGGAAGGTTGCTGACGCGGTGACTTTTCCGCCATTGTTTTTATATTCGGTCGCCTTTTCTGATTTATCAAAGAAAGCAACATAGGCGATGTCAATATACTTTCCGGAAGCAAGACCGTAGAAAAATGATACGTAGTTTACTGTGTCAGTTTCGCTGCCGCCGAGGTCGACGACAACTGTCGTCCATGTGGAAGTGTCGTTGTATCCGCTTGTGTCAAAATTAACGTAATTATTTGAACTGCTACCCCACCGATGACCTATTTTAGGAGTAATTGGGGATTTTGCATCCGTGCGGTATTTGACCACACAATATCGCAACGCATTTCTTGTTTGAGTACCATCCAGATAATACGTAATATACGGAGTGTTTGCGGTCGGAGTGGAGAGTTTGGATGTATAACGCACATATCCGTCATTGGAAGTAGCATCAGTGTTTGAAAGCCCCTCTGCCGTGCCGGTAATAACTTTTGTAGGGGTTGAATCGCTGTATACGGTATCCCCCACCGTTCCTGTCTCATTCCACTCAAAAAGCATACCGTCTGCGGCGTAGTCGCGGATGGTGATGGGCAGGCTGACGTAATTTGCTACGTCGGCGCCTTGGGTAGAAAGCACTGCCGCCGGGATAAGCCCGCACAGCATTGTCAGGCAAATGAAAGCTGCGAGCGCACGTTTGCCGACTGCGCGCCCGGTTGAACGAACCGTACTCATTTCGTTCCCTCCGTTCTGGTCTCAAGTAAATTGTATTTTTCAAGGCAGGACAGAAATTCATCTACGTCTTTTTCCGCTTCATCGGCGGAAACCTCGAATTCATCTGTCATCCTGTGTATCAGGTTTTTGTATGTTGTCTCTTGCTGCAGCAGAGTCCACAGAAAATATCCGGTCTCATTAAGCAGCACCGTCTGCGGCGGGGATGCGGAGCTTACCTCAACGGGAACCGCAATATATTCACCCGCGATCTCACGCACGGCGTAGCCGGGGTCGATCAGGTACTTGCGGTCATATTTGTCCGCTCCCTCCGGGGTAAATTCCTGTCGGCGGGCGGATGCGTCGGATACGCAGCTATCCGGCGGCTGAGGTCTATTGTTTTTCTTAGGCACAGGCAAGCGTATCAGTCCTCCTTATCATACCGGATCAGGGCTATAATATTCCGGCGGGCGGGAAAAAATGACTCCGGATGCCGGATATAAACCTTTTTTTGTATAAATACACATAATAAATATATCACATTTTTCTCCGCGTGTCAATGCGTTTCTGCAAATTTATATGTATTTTTTTACTGTTGCTTTTTGCCTCTTTTTCGACATATGACCCGGATATGCGTGTTGTCCGTAAAAATACTGTATTATGTCTCTCGTCTTTTCCTGAGTTTTGCAGATTTATGCTCCGGATGACAGGCGCTTCCGGGGGCGAAGTATATTTATCCAATAATTTTACAGGCTGGTGCATAAAAATGCAACAGCCTGTAAAGTGTTGGTTTCATAGATGCTTTTGCCGTTTATAGATCCCGCCGCAGCAAAAGCTCCACTGCGTAAGGAAAACTGACGCCGAAGGTGTCTTGTGGGTCGTTTTTGAGATCGTAGCGTTACAATCCCTCCGTCACGGCTGCGCCGTGCCACCTCCCTTTACACAAGGGAGGCTGACGTGACCCGTCGCCGTTCAGTTATCCTCCACGGTATCGGGGCAGGGTATTATTCAATGCTTTCGCGCGCCGCGCCGACAAAGTCGGAAAACAGTGCCGCAGCCTCGGGACGGTGCGCCGCAAGAAGCTCCGGGTGCCACTGAACGGCAAGCAGGTATCTGCCGGTCTCGGTAGTCTCGACCGCCTCGACTGTGCCGTCATCAGACACGGCGGTGACCCGCAGTGTGTCCGCCGGGCGCTTTATTGCCTGATGGTGAAAGGTGTTGGTCTCGGCTTTTGCGCCGATAAGCCGGTAAAGGCGCGAGCCGGGGGTGATGCTTACGTGCTGAGGGGCTTCGCTGCCCGGCTCCTTTTGCGAGTGAGACGGGATATGCTGATAAAGCGTTCCGCCCAGAGCGACGTTTATAAACTGGATTCCGCGGCAGATGCCGAATATGGGCTTGCCGCCGGGATAAACTTTATTCCAAAGGGCAAACTCAAAGGCGTCGCGGGCGGCGTCTACCTCGACGCTGTCAAACTGGACCGTCTCTCCGTAATGCACGGGGTCAACGTCCACGCCTCCGGCAAACAGAAAGCCGTCAAGAGCTGAGTATTCGTCAAGCCGTGACGCGTCGGTCGTGTAGGGGAGAAATACAGGTATTCCCCCTGCGGCAAAAATCGACTCGGCGTAAGCCGCATTCATTCTTATGAATCTGTCCTTCATGCTCGGCGCAATGCCGATAACGGGGCGTCGGATCTTGGTGTCAGTCATGCTTCAAATCTCTCGTGATAGGTTTTGGCAAGTGCGGAATAAAGTGCGGTCACTATGACCACCGCAGCGGCAAGCTCTATTATACCGTTGATGCCGACAAGAGTCATAAGCACCGTGGAGAAAAGGGCGGCTATTGTGGTGGTTCCGAGGTGACCGAAAAGATGAAGGGCGGTAAGTACAAGCAGGGTGTTGGTGAGTGTTCCGGCTACTGTCGCGATGCAGGCGCTGACGGGAGTCGGAAGTCCGCGCCCGGATCTATCCTTCTGCTTTCCGAATTTACCTGAGCAGAGTGCAAAGACCAGCGCCGCGACAACGCCGACGATGATGCGGGGCAGGACGGAGACCAGCGGGTTCTGGAAGGGGACGTTTGCCGGGTCGGGGTTGAGAAATGCCTTTACAACGCAGGTAATGCCCCATACTCCGCCAAGCAGTGCGCCGTATTTCCAGCCGAGAAACAGAGCACCGAGAATGACCGGTATATGCAGCGTGGTGATGGGTGTCCCACCCGGCAGATAGGTGATGTACCCGGTGTACGGTACTGCCGTCAAGACAATGATGATAGCGATGAAGATGCCGCAGAGTACGAGCTTCTTGACATTTGTTTTTCTGGTTCGGGACATGATTTGACTTCCTTATTATTAAAGTATATGTTTTATTCCGGAGCCGTGCGCCGGAACGCGGCTATATTATAATACAATTTAATACGAAAATCAAGGCTTGACCCGTTTTTTGTATCCCGGCAGCTGTATGGATGTCCGAAATCACTATTGACAACCGGGAAAAAATATTGTATCATTATAAATGGATCAAAATATATTTACCCGAATCAGGTAAAACCGAAGGGAGATCAAAATGGGACTTATCAAAGCAGGAATAGGTGCGCTGGGCGGAACACTTGCCGACCAGTGGAAGGAATTTTTCTACTGCGAGGCGCTGGATAAAAACGTGCTGGTGACCAAGGGGCAGAAGCGGATAAGCGGACGCTCGTCAAACACAAAGGGTAATGACAATATCATATCGAACGGTTCGGGCATCGCCGTGGCAGACGGACAGTGTATGATAATTGTCGAGCAGGGCAAGGTAGTCGAGGTGTGCGCCGAGCCGGGCGAGTTTACATACGACAGCTCGACCGAGCCGTCGATCTTCGCCGGTAAGCTGGGCGAGAGCATAATCAACACCTTCAAGACGATAGGCAAGCGCTTCACCTACGGCGGCGACACCGGTAAGGATCAGAGAGTTTATTACTTCAACACCAAGGAGATAATCGACAACAAGTTCGGCACACCCAATCCCGTGCCCTTCCGCGTTGTTGACTCAAAGATCGGACTTGACATTGACGTGTCGCTCCGTTGCTCGGGCGTATACTCCTACAAGATATCCGACCCGATACTTTTCTACACCAACGTGTGCGGCAATGTCTCGGCGGAATACACCCGCAGTGAGATAGACAGCCAGCTCAAGACCGAGTTTATCAGCGCACTTCAGCCCGCGCTCGGAAAGCTCTCCGAGCTTGAGCTGAGACCGAACCAGATAGTCACACACAACACCGACCTTGAAAACGCGATGAACGATGCGCTGTCCTCAAAGTGGGGCGAGCTGCGCGGGCTTAAGGTCGTAAGCGTGGCGCTTGGCTCTGTCACACTGCCGGACGAGGATGCGGAGATGATAAAGCAGGCACAGCGCACTGCCATCATGCGCGATCCCACCATGGCGGCGGCAACGCTTGTCGGCGCGCAGGCGGACGCAATGAAGACCGCCGCCGGAAACTCCGCCGGAGCTATGACGGGCTTTATGGGCATGGGCATGGCAATGAACGCAGGCGGCGGCATGAACGCGCAGAATCTGTTCGCTATGGGTCAGCAGAATCAGCAACAGCAGCAACAACAGCAGCAGGCAGCTCCCGCAGCATCCGCAAGCGGCTGGAAATGTTCCTGCGGCGCGACAGTGAACGGCAAATTCTGTCCCGAGTGCGGCGCAAAGAAGCCTGAGCCGAAGCCCGCGAACAGCTGGAAGTGCAAGTGCGGAGCAACTGCGACGGGCAAATTCTGCCCCGAGTGCGGCTCGCCGAAGCCGGCAGACACCGAGGGCTGGACCTGCTCCTGCGGAGCGGTGAACAAGGGCAAGTTCTGCGCCGAGTGCGGAGCGAAAAAGCCCGCCGACGCGCCGCTTTACCGCTGTGACAAGTGCGGCTGGGAGCCGGAGGATCCGAAGAATCCCCCGAAGTTCTGCCCCGAGTGCGGAGACAGATTCAACGAAAATGACATAAAGTAATTCTTCGTCGCTTGCCGACGATATGTCAGAAACAGATGCAGCCGCCCGGGGCGGCTGCATCTGTTTCTGACGACATGTGTTCATGCGGTCAAAACACATGCAGTCTTGCGGATGTATACGATTGCAATATAAAGCCGGAAACCAACAATTGTTTACAAAATTATGTTTATATCCTCTTGTGCTGAGACGCGGTTTGTTATATAATATAAATTGATAAAAACTTTTTAAGCATAAGAAAGGCACCGGGACTTAATGGAGAGAACCGACCGCACACATATCAGGAATTTTTCTATCATCGCTCATATCGATCACGGCAAAAGCACCCTTGCCGACCGTTTGCTTGAGGCTACGGGAACCGTCGCCAAGCGCGACATGGAGGAGCAGGTGCTTGACAACATGGAGCTTGAGCGGGAACGGGGAATAACCATAAAAGCGCGTGCCGTCCGGCTTGATTACAAGGCTCCGGACGGTGAGGTGTACGAGCTGAACCTCATCGACACGCCCGGGCATGTTGACTTCAACTACGAGGTCTCGCGCTCGCTCAACGCCTGTGAGGGTGCACTGCTTGTGGTGGACGCAACACAGGGAATTGAGGCTCAGACGCTTGCAAATGCATATCTTGCGGTGGACGCCGGACTTGAGATAGTTCCGGTGGTCAACAAGATCGACCTGCCCTCCGCCGACCCCGACGCCTGCCGCCATGAGATCGAGGAGGTCATCGGCATACCCGCCGAGGGCTGTCCGGCGATCTCGGCAAAAATGGGTATAAATATCGAAAGCGTGCTTGAGGCTGTCGTGCGGGATATTCCCTCGCCCACGGGCGACCCCGACGCACCGCTTCGCTGCCTTATATTCGATTCATATTACGACAGCTATCTCGGAGTCGTCGTTTACGTCCGCGTCAAGGACGGAACACTTCGCGCGGGCGACCGTATACTGATGATGAACACCAAAAGCGTCTTTGACGTCGTTGAGGTGGGCACCATGGAGCCTTTCGGGCTTCAGAAACGGGAGCAGCTTTCTGCCGGAGACGTCGGTTATATAACCGCTTCTATCAAAAATGTTGCCGACACGCAGGTCGGAGACACGGTAACTCTTGCCGCGTCCCCGGCGCTTGAGCCTCTGCCCGGCTTCAAGGCGGTGCATCCGATGGTGTATGCCGGCATATATCCCGAGGACGGTGCGCGGTACGGAGATCTGCGTGACGCGCTTGAAAAGCTGCGTCTCAACGATGCGGCGCTTTCCTTCGAGCCGGAGACCTCGATCGCGCTGGGCTTTGGCTTCCGCTGCGGCTTCCTTGGGCTTCTTCACATGGAGATAATCGAGGAAAGGCTTGAACGTGAATTCAATCTTGACCTTATCACCACAGCGCCCAGCGTTATTTACGAGGTAAAGCTGAAAAACGGGCAGGTGGTGCGTATCGACAATCCTGCGGGTTATCCTCAGCCGGATGAGATCGAGGTTGCACGCGAGCCTATCGTCAAGGCAAATATCATAACTCCGGTGGAGTATGTCGGCGGGCTTATGGAGCTTTGCCAGGATCGCCGAGGTGTGTTCATTGATATGAAATACCTTGACTCGGTGCGCGCCGAGCTGCACTACGAGCTGCCACTCAATGAGATAATATATGACTTTTTCGACGCACTCAAGAGCCGCTCGCGCGGGTATGCGTCGCTTGATTATGAGCTGCTTGAATACCGGGATTCAAAGCTGTGCAAGCTCGACTTCCTCCTTAACGGCGAAAAGGTGGACGCTCTTTCCTTCATAGTTCACGAGGAAAAGGCATACGCCCGCGCCCGCAAGATAGCGGAGCGGCTTAAGGAAAACATTCCGCGCCAGCTTTTTGAAATCCCGATACAGGCGGCAATAGGCTCAAGGATCATCGCCCGCGAGACGGTAAAGGCAATGCGCAAGGACGTGCTTGCCAAATGCTACGGCGGCGATATCACGCGTAAGAAAAAGCTGCTTGAAAAGCAGAAGGAAGGAAAAAAGAAGATGCGCCGTCTCGGCTCGGTCCAGATTTCCCCCGAAGCCTTCATGGCGGTGCTCAAGCTGGGCGACGACACCAAATAAGCGTGTCGGGAGATCTCAAAACGAAAGGAAAAACAAAATGTCGATATCTGATATCTTTCGCAGGCAGGATAAAAAGCCTCTCGGACTTTATATACACATTCCGTTCTGCCGCAGCAAGTGCGAGTACTGCGACTTCTGCTCCTTTGTACCCAACAACAAGGCGGTGGTCGAGCACTACACCGATGCGCTGCTGCTCCAGATGGAGGACTGGCGGGGAA
>ULVD01009190.1_pt1 | contig 15294 bp, 12 predicted proteins | sample 1959101 | NCBI WGS metagenome assembly ULVD01 (sample SAMEA4835777, study PRJEB28245) | human gut metagenome | biome: gut microbiome; material: fecal sample | place: Denmark | collected 2008
ATGACTTTGTCCTCCTCATCCTCTTCTCACGCTGGAGAAGGTGGCAGCCGTAGACTGACGAATGCGGAGAGCAGCATAAAGCTGTACATAATCAATTGTTAAAAACCGTGGAATATTGTTTTTGGGCGGCTTTATTATTCACAGACTGCATTGATGTATGAGTTTAGAATTTCATTCAATCAAATTGTGCTCCGGGGAAATTTTACAACCGCACAGATGAATTGCAATGACTCACAAAATAGAATTTGCATACAAACCGGCGCACAAAAGTGCGCCGGTATTGCAGCATATTTCAGGCTTTGAAGTGGGTGTGCTTGACCACCCATTTTTTCATATTGATATTGAGCCAGAAGGAATAAATACCTATTGTGATGATGGTAAGCAGCATCCATTTGATATATGTTCCGAAAAGCTGACCGCCCGTGCCGTCAAAGGTGAGCTGTTTTCCGTCAAGCACGGTGTGTGACGCGATCCATCGCTCCTTAAAGCACACCGCCCACGGAGCGCCGATGCCGAGCGTGATCAGAGTTATTAGGAACTGTACCAGATTCACCCCGATAAGACCGAGAAGTCCGCCGTTAAATTTTGATTCCATGTTATGTTTATCCCTCCTCAAAAGATCATTCAGCACTTGCGTGCAGATCTGTTTTTTTCATTATATGAGTACAGAAGCGCGCCCTTTCGCTCCCAAAGGTTTTTCGATGGCTCAGCACGCCTGTAAGCCGGAGTTTATCCGCAGGTAATTGCAGAAGTACCTTTTCATGTTGAACTGTCGCCGCGCAAATTCCCATTTGTTGCACGTTTACTGTTCTATCGCAGGATCGTGGATCTTTCTGCCGCGAATACGAAAATGCCCGAACATATTTTTCTCTGCCCGGGCATTTTCTTTCATTCAGATAACAGCTCGCACAGGCTCCCTCGGCGGCAGACTGCTTACCGGGACAACACACCCTCCTGCAATGTCCTCCGCACGAATGGCGGCTTTCATGCCTTCGATATCTTACTGTCTTATGAACACCCGACCGTTCCGCCGAGGCACTCTGAATTAATGATTATTTTCTTTTAATAACGATCGCGCTGCCAAGCAGAGCTACAAGCGCAACAGCTCCGATCGCTGCCGACGAACCGCATCCGGATTTTCCGGCAGGCTCTGTTGCCTCGGCAGACGTTGCGGGAGCATCCGTGACCTCGGGCGCATTTGTGGCAGGCTCGGTCTGCTGAGGCTTCGCCTCGGTTACCGGCGCGGTGGTGACGGGAGCTTTGGTGGTTTCGGGAGCGGTGGTCTCAACCTTTTTGAGTCTTTCGGAGATACCGGCGACAAATGCGTCAACTATCGGCTGTCCGACCACAGTCAGAGGAGCCATGAATATCTGGTCAACACCGGTGTTTCCCGAGCCCTGATCGCCGACATAAAGCACGTCGTTTACGACCCTGACTCCGACAAGTGAGTTCACACCGTCAAAGAAAAATGAATCGCAGCTCACATTCACGTTATCCGCAGTCAGCTTGATGGTCTCAATAAGCGTAAGAGAGGCTTTATCGTACACGCAGATGCAGGTGGGGCTTGACTGGCTGGTCACGATAACGTAGTTTTCCCACACGGTCACGGCATAGCCCTTGTTCTGCGAGACGGTGTTCAGCACCTTCTTGCCGTCCTCGGAAAGGACCATGAGACCGGAATCGGAATCGCTGACAAAGCCCATGTAAATGGTACCGTCAACGTCAACGTCAAGATAGTTGCCCTCTTTCAGCTTGTAGGGGGAGGACTGGAGATTTACACGTCCGCCGTCGCCGAAGGTGGTATCAAGCACCGGAGCGGCAGGATCGGTAACATCAAATCTGTAAAGGTAGTCAACGTCATAGTTCACGATTATGTACATATAGTATCTGCCCGCCAGCTCGCGCACGGCAACGCCGTTGATACCGGTCTTGGTGGAGTCATCGGTCTCGATAAATACCTCACGGTATACTTCCTTGAGCCAACCGTCGCTGCCCTTTTCGTCGTACTTTACTACGGCAAAGGAAGCAAACGACTTGTTTGAACGGCTGGCAAGACCGACATAGAGATATCCGCGGTCGTCTGTCGCCATTCCTTTAGGATAAGAGATCGAAGCACCGTCTTTTTCAACGTGAACGTAAGTTCCGGCAAGTCTGCCGGTCTTGGCGTCAAACATCTCAACAGCGGAGGTTCCGCCCGGATTGAGGTATCCGCCGAAAACATATGAGCCGTCTGCTGCAACCGCAAAGCCGCGCATCTGGTACTGTCCATGACCAAGAAGGCCGCCGATATCGTCGTCGCCGAAGTTGTAGCCGCTCGCTGTCTGAGTAAGGATGCTGAACTTGATATCCTTCCAGATATCATCGGCGGCAGATGCGCCGACGCACATCGCCGAAAGGAGCATCAGACACACAAGAACACAGGCAAAGATTCGTTTCATAACAGTGATTTCCTCCTGAAAATATAATTTTTTGGTTATATAAACCTCTGCGCCCTCGCGCGCAAAGGCAGGGTACTGTTTTTTTACGGGGTAAGTCTGTCGGGACCGCGGAAGAGGAACTGTGCCTCCTTGATGGAGATGCCGAGGAAGAGCATTGTAAGTCTGTCAACGCCAACGCCAAAGCCTCCGTGAGGCGGGCAGCCGTAGCGGAAGAACTCGGTGTAGAATTTAACATCTTCAACAAGTCCCTTTTCGGCGGCGTTGGCACAAAGCTCGGCATAGCGGTGCTCGCGCTGTGCGCCGGAGGTTATTTCAACGCCGCGCCAGATAAGGTCATAGCCCTGCGGCACGCCGTCCTTCCGCATATGATAGAAGGGGCGCTTGTCGGCGGCAAAATCGGTTACGAACAAAAACTCATGTCCGAACATCTCCTGCGCCAGACGGTAGGTAAGGCGCTCGGCGTCGGTGGTGAGGTCGCCCTTTTCGGATTCGGGAGCGGTATAACCGTATCTTGCTTCAAGCTCGCGGTAGATATCGGCAACACTCATTACCGGGAAGGGCTTGACGGGAACAACAGTGTCAAGACCGAAAAGACGCTTGATATCGTCGGCGTACTTCGGCACGACCTTTTCCATCATATCCGTTATCATATCCTCCTCGAACTTCATAACGTCGCGGAAGGAGTCAATATACGAAAACTCAAGGTCAAAGCCGGTAAATTCAGTCGCGTGCTTGCTGGTGTGCGACTTTTCGGCACGGAAAACAGGCGCCACCTCGAAAACGCGCTCAAAGCCCGCCGCCATAGCCATCTGCTTATAGAACTGAGGCGACTGCGCAAGATACGCGTCGCGGTCAAAGTAGCTGAGCTTGAAGACCTCCGCTCCGCTTTCGCTTGCCGCACCGATGATCTTGGGTGAGTGGAACTCAAGAAAATGGCGGTCGAGCAGAAACTGACGCATTGCCGCTACCATGTCTGTCTGGAGCTTGAAGATAAGCGTGTTGCGCTCGGTGCGCAGATCGACCCAGCGGTAATCAAGCCGGGAGTCTATAGCGGAGTCGGGCTTGATGGGCAGAGCATCCGCTATCGACTCGATGCGTATAGAGGAGGGAATGATCTCGATCCCGCCGAGCTTTACATAGTCGTTTGCGACCGCCTCGCCCTCGATCGTGACCACCGAGTCAAGGGTGAGTCTGTCGACCTCAGCCGACATTTCGGCGCTTTTTTCCTTCTCCAGCGTCACCTGTATCTTTCCGGTGATATCGCGTATGACCAGAAAAGCCATTGTGCGCTTGTTGCGCAGATTTTCAACAAATCCCTGAATTTTAACCCTGCTGCCGGGAGTTACCTCGCTGATGTAAGTGCGTTCCATATAAACCTCATAACAATAATAATATAAAGTATCGGATTGTAATTATTAATATTTTAACACACACGGCGACAACTGTCAAGTGCCCGCGGTGTTTTTAATGCTCCGGCGTGCTTATTGCTGCGCCGGACCTACCGTTCTTTCAAGAAATTCAAGACTTGCCGCGCCGCCGTCAAGCCGCGCGCGTACTCCGATGGGCAGTACGGCATGGCGTGAGCCGTGTCCGAAGTCGTCGGTGTACACGACAGGTATCCCGAATCTGTCACCAAGCAGCCCCAGCCATGACGCAAGCGCCTCGGGCGGCTCTCCGCTGCCGTCATAGCAGCCGACGATAAGCCCGCGCACCCGCTTCATGAAGTCGTTCTGCCATATCGTCGTCATATACGCGCTGTACGCGTCAAGGCGCGAAAACTTTTCGTGGTCCTCAATAAACAGTATATAATCCTCGCAGGGATCCCATGAAAAGGTGTTGCAGCCGAACATCATGGCAAAGTTGCGGGAATATCCGCCGATGAGTAAGCCCTCGCCCACCCCCGGACGTATGCTTTTCCAGCAGGAGTCGGAGCTGAAAAAGCGCGGCTCTCCGTTAATGAAATTCTCCTCGAATTGCAGATAGTTATAATACCGCATATCCGAAAATACCGCGGTGGACTGCCCGTAATAGGTGACAAGCCCCGTCATGGCGTATATTGCCTCAAGTATGGTCGTGCCGTCGCTGTAGCTGGTATATATCTTGGGGTTTTTACGTATCGTCTCATAATCCAGCAACGGAAGCACCGCAGGCGCCCCCTCGCCGCCGCCGAAAAGCACCATCCTGACCTCCGGGTCAGCCGCCATCTCGTTTATGTCGTCGGCGCGCTCGGCGTCCGACGCCGAAAAACCCCATGAATCGGCAAACAGATTTCTGCCGAGCTTTACTTTGAAGCCCAGTCGCTCAAGCACGCTTACGACCCGCGTCTCTCCACCCGGCTTCACAATATGGCACGGGGAAACTATGCCTATCGTATCTCCGCGGCGCAGTCCGGGAGGTAAAATTCTTTCCATCATATCTTTTCCTTTTCTCCGGAACCGTATTTCCGGTCTGTGGTCTCGATATTATAATTATAATGCCAAGCGCCGTCAAAATCAAGCGCTTTGACAAAATTTACTCATCACGTGCGTTTTTTTCTTTCCCGATTACTGCAAAATGACCGTAACTCCCGTGCAATTGCAAAATCAGCTATTGAAAATGCCGCGATCCTGTGATATAATTATATATCTATCAATTGAATGCCCGGATATATCCGGGGAGACAACGGTGTAAATACGCATCGGATGAAAGGAATGCTGTAAAAATGGAATGGCTGTCTTCCGCGCTTGAATACCTGCGCGGAGCAAATCTCGCCGCCACTGCTTTTCGCCTTTTCATGGCAATGCTGTTCGGCGGAATCATCGGTCTTGAAAGAGGACGCCGGCGTCGTCCGGCGGGCTTCCGCACACATATCCTCGTCTGCATGGGCGCGGCTCTTGCAATGAGCATCAGCCAGTATGTCGCGGTAACATTGGGTCAGACCACCGACGTATCACGTCTCGGCGCGCAGGTCATCAACGGCATCGGCTTTCTGGGCGCAGGCACGATAGTCGTCACGGGCAGTCAGCAGGTAAAGGGACTTACCACCGCCGCAGGTCTTTGGGCTTCCGCCTGCATGGGACTTGCCATAGGTGCAGGGTACTACGAGTGCGCACTGCTTGCCTGCTTTACAATATTCATTACAATAACGGTTCTCAACTATGTTGAAAAGCTGCTTACGTCGCGCACCAAGAATATGAACATAAACGTAACGATGACCGAGGTCGGTGCAATTCCGGGAGTGCTGGATTCACTGCGCAGTATGAACATAAAGATATTCGACGTTGAGATAACCAACGTACGCGACCTCAGGATAGAATCCCCCAGCGTAATTATTGAAATGAAACTGCCGCGCCGTCGTCCGCACGCGGAGATCATCACCTCCATCGCAGAAATCGACGGAGTAATTTCGGTAGAAGAGCCGTAAATACAGAAGGGGGCTGTTAATATGTCTGAATTTATACAGGTAATAAAAGGGACAGATATCATAGGAGTTGCGGTAAGGCTGTTTCTTGCCGTTCTTTGCGGCGGACTAATCGGGCTTGAGCGCGAAAGCAAGCGCCGCTCCGCCGGCTTCCGCACACATACTCTTATCTGCATCGGCGCAACGCTGACCACACTTACCGGTCAGTATCTTCTAGCGCGCGGTCTTTACACCGACCCGGCCCGACTCGGCGCGCAGGTCATAGCCGGAATGGGCTTTATCGGTGCGGGAGCAATAATCGTCACCTCACGCCGTCAGGTAAAGGGACTTACCACCGCCGCAGGTCTTTGGTCGTCGGCAATAATCGGGCTTGCAATAGGCACGGGGTATTATGAGGCTGCGCTGATCGCAGTAGCGCTTGTGCTCTTCTCGGAGATAATTCTCTCAAAGCTTGAATACTTCATCATTTCCACCGCGCGCTCGATGAATATTTACGTTGAATTTTCGGAGATCGAAAACCTCAACGCGATCGTTGACGAAGTGAAAAAGCACAATATGACAATAGTTGATGTTGAGATAACCAAATCAAGACCGTCGCAGGGAATGCGCCCGAGCGCAATCCTTGCCCTGCAATTCAAAAAGAAGATCCCGCATGAAAATGTGATGACCTTTATCTCTGAGGTTCCCGGAGTGACCTCCGTCGAGGAGCTGTGACCCGCGACCCGCACCCGTATGTGATCGGGATAGCATACGAAAGTAACTGAACACATGAAAAACTGCCGTAAGCGTTTATGCTGACGGCAGTTTTTTCTGTCGGGTATCAGCCCAAACAGACTATTGTACATCATTGTGTTGTCCTCCTCATCCTTTTCCCCCGCTGTCGATGGCTGACTGAATCCATTCTTCATCTGATACAAGTGAAGACACTATTAGACTTCAGTTTAGAAAACTGCACATAATAATTTGCAGTAACAAAAAGCCTTCCCCAGCGTGAGAAGAGGATGAGGAGGACAGAGTCATGTCGCACAATAGTCTGTTCGGTCAAATAAACAACATAACAAAAGACCGCGTTTTACCGTGTGTTTGACGGTTGTATCACAAACCATACCCATTTCCGTATTGGCTGCCATTTGCCGTCTGCGGACGAGCGATGCTCGCACCTGCATTTTTTTATTTACATTCATTTAACATTCAATACAAAAAATCGCGGTACAATGGTAGTTGACCCATTTGACCGCATTTTACAAACACATATCCATTTTACGATATTATCATATCACAAAAAGCGCGTCCTGTCAAGGGGTTTCGGTCGTTTTCTTTTGAATTTACATTTTATTCACATTTAAGGAGGCAAAATATGCAGCAAAAAGATCAAAAGCGCAAAGCTCCTGCCGCGTCTTGGAAAAAAGCCGGTATGCCCGGCTTGTCTCAGCCATCCTCATCCAATGCGGAGCGCCCCGCCGCGCTCCCTGTCGATCCGTTCTTTTTTCTGAAGCATAACGCCGTAAGCATCAAAGAAGCCGAAACCGCCTCGGAGCTGCTGGCGCTCAACTGCGAGACGCGGGAACACGGCTTGACGCTGACCGCAGAGGAAGCGCGTTCTCTTGCCGAAGCAGGCACCCAGGCGCTTGCCGACAACCGCCGATTTGAGTTCGGAAGCAGCGCCCTGCCCATGCTGGCGCGCACCTTTGCCACCTCGCCTTATGTAAATCAGCGCGAGTGGTACGAAACGCTTGCGCGGCTTTGCGATATTTTTTACCGCTTCAAATCCGAGACATATGAGCGCCTCGGCGATGCTGAGCTTACCGAAATAATGCGCGACGCCTTTGACGGAAGCTGTCACGGCTCGCTTGAGCTGCTTGAAGGACGGGAGCTTGAGCGGATGGCGCGGCGGGTAAGATCGGGATACGTTCCGTCCACCGCGCCGGAGGATGACGCGCCGGACGACGTCGGCTTTGATTACGATGAAGGAGACGACGATGACGGATTTATGCCTCAAAGACAGCTTTTCTGACAGCTCCGGCACCTTTTTGGGTGCCGACGGACGGCTTAAGTACCTTCTGCGTTGGGGAGCGGAAAACGGTATCATTACAGACGCAGACCTCTCGCGACTCGGAACCGCCATGTACGGACTTACCGCCGACCTGTGCCGCCGCCGCACCGGGGGACGCAGCGGCTCGCTTCCTACCGAAGCGGTACAGGTGATGTATGAGTCGCTCGCCTACACTATCGGTCTTGATATTGCCAATATCTCCTCGCCCCGCAAAGCGCTGAACACCCTGATGAGCGGCGGACCTGACGCCTCGCGCCGCAGCGGCAGACGCATGATCGAGAGAAAGCTCCAGCGCTCCTGCTTTTATCTTGGCAGGTCAATGAAATACCGCCTTGCCACCGACAACGAAACGTATGTACTGACGCTTGAGGGCGCGCTGAGAGGCTTTTTCCGCATTTACGATCCGGTATTTTCCGCGCATGAACGGAAGATAGGCTGCGACTATCCCCTTGTCCTGCCGCCCGAGGGCTTACTCGGTATCGAATACATAGAAGGATACACCCGCCGGCTTTACTTTGAAAGCCTGTTCTGCTCGGCTCTCGACCCGTATTTTCTTTTCCGCGCCGGGGAATTTTATGCCCCAAACAGCCGCCGCGCTATTTACCCGATAATGCTTGCCGCGCTTGAAGCCCTGCTGCTTATCGGAACGGCGGGGATCAAGGCTGAGGAGCTTTCAAAGCCGGGCGCGCGCGCGGCTCTGCTGAGTCGTTTTTACGCGGCAGTATATTCCGACGGCAATTACCTGCAAAAGGCGGAGAAAATTGCGCGCTCCGCATCCGAACGCGCGCTTCAAGCCGCCGACGAAAACGAATTTCTTATCTTCCCCGCCGACCGCCCGGCGTTTTGCGGATATTGCCTTCGCGCCATGCAAAAAGCCGCTCCGGCACTGCTTTGCATTGCCGGAGCGGCGGTATAGAGGCTTTCTCAGCTTACGCCGCTATCACCTTGTATATGCGTCATTGACGCCCTCAAGATATTTACTCAGCATTTTTGAGTTTGCAGCCTTACGCGAGCTCCACACGGTACGGTTATCCATCGCCTTGCGATAAAGCGTCTGCGTCAGGTCGTTCATCGTGATGCCGTAGATGCGCCCAAGGTCAAAGGTAACGCCGTCGCGTATCATGTCATACATCACAGCGGTATCGCTGTCCTTGGCAAAGCGTATCTTCATCGTCACCTCAAAGATCGCCGGAGTTGTGTAATTGTACGCCTCGTATGCCCAGCATTCAAGCACGGCAGAGGCAAGGTCGGCGCGCTCGGAATTTGCAATTATCCCGTAAAGCGTGAAGGGGTTGCCGGCGCAGGTGTAATAGGCATCCTGCTCGGAATCCCACTTCGGAGCGGGTACTACGCCGTATTCAAAGGTAACGTCTCCGAACTTCTTGACCGCCGTGACCGCACGGTCGCAGTAGAATAGAGCGCGTCCGGCTGTGAAAATGTTGGTACCTCCTTTCCACATTCCGTCGTCCGAATCGTAAAAGACCTTGAATAGCTTTTCAAGCAGGCTCTGCGCCTTTTCGCTGAAATATGTTTCCGAGACTACAAGCGTCCCGTCCTCGTTCTTGTCGGTCGTGCGGAGGTTCGAGCCGTAAAACAGCGCGTCAATTGAAAGCTCCGGCAGGACAAACCCGAACTGATCTCCGTCGGATTTATTCTGGCTCGCGTCAAGATCGCGGTAAAAGTCGGAGGACATAGCGAACATATTGTCGACCGTCCACTCGTTGGCAGCTATCATGTCATACGGAGATTTAAGGTCTGCCCGCGTTCCGAGCAGCTCCTTATTGAAGAACACCGTGTACATCATGTAAAGCAGGTTGGTGGAAATATCGCCCGACACGAAGTAAAGCCTGCCGTTTACCGTGGCTTCCTTGGTCAGCAGCGCAGGCCACCACGGCTTTTCAAGGTCAAGATACTCGGTAGTCGCAAGGTCATAGCAAAAGCCGTTATAAGCGGCGTTTGCCATCGTCTGGCTGTATGCCGCCATAATATCAAATGCGTGGTCGGAGGTTGAAAGGCTGGCGCTTACATAGTTGACATAGTCCTTCAGCTTGGAGTTGCGCCCCTCCTGCGGTATGAACTCCAGCTTTACCTTCATTCTGTCCTCAAGCGCAGCGTTGCGGCGTTTTATCGCTTCCTCGGTCTTGTCAAGCACCTCGCCCTCGCTTTCAATGAAAAATTCGGTATTCTCAACGTCGGACCAGTAAAGCACTCCCATCGTTTCGCCGCCGCAGTCAAGGCTGTCGGGAATCGAGAGCTTTTCGGCGGTATCCTCAGGTGTTTCCGTCACGGTATCGGCAATTGCGGGCGCTTCGGTGGTAGTAGTCTCTCCGTTGCCGGTCTTAGCGCAAGCGACAGATGAGACAAGCAGTACCGCCACAAGCATAAAAGCCGCCGTTATCCGTGTAAATTTCATCATTGTAATTGCCTCCGGTTGTCTGATTTTTATTTCGGTCGCATCTCATCATTCGGATGTCACACCGCTATAAAAAATTATACTATATCTTTTCGCGTTTGTAAATACTTTTTGTGCATTTTCCACCGCAACATTGACGCGCAAAGGTCACTAAATAAACCCCCGGTTGATTGACATATACAGTGGCTTGTGATATAATCTTATTTGTTCAATTTTATCAATCATTATAAAAAAATATTCGGTGTACTTATGAATAAGAAAACAAAGAAAGCTCCCAAGGACAGCGCTATCCGCCGCGAGGCGGGGACGGGCAAGCTGCTTTGGGAATTTATGCGCGGTTCGAAGCTGTATTTTCTCGCCGGGATCATCGCTTCCCTCGCCGTGACGGGAACAGACATATTGAATCCTCAGCTTATCCGGTTTACCGTGGACTCGGTAATAGGCGGTGAGCCCTCAAGCCTGCCCGCATATGCCCGTGTTATCGTTGACGCGCTGGGCGGAGCTGACGCCATACGCGCCAATCTTGCCATAATCGCAATTGCAATAATCGTAATAGCGTTTTTCTCCGCCATCTGCCGCTATCTGCAGCGCATCCTCAACACCAAGGCAGCCGAAACGCTGGTCGAGCATATGCGCAATATGCTTTACGAAAAGATCCAGCGCCTGCCCTTTGCGTGGCATATGAAAAACAAGACCGGAGACATCATTCAGCGCTGCACCTCTGACGTGGATATGGTAAAGAACTTCCTCTCGGAGCAGCTTGTCTCTATCATCATGATAATCATACGCGTCGGGCTGTCGCTCACGGCGATGTACAGCATGGACATAAAGCTTGCCGTCGCGGCAACGGTGTCCCTGCCCGTTATTCTGATATATTCCGCCGTTTTCGGCAGAAAGATAGGCGAGAGCTTCAAGGAATGCGACGAGGCGGAGGGTGCGCTGTCCTCCGTAGCTCAGGAGAACCTTACCGGAGTGCGAGTGGTGCGCGCCTTCGGCAGGGAAAAATACGAGCGCGACCGCTTTGCCGCGCAGAACAAAAAATATGTCTCCCTGTCGCTGAAACTTTCAAAATATCTCTCGGCTTTCTGGGGAATGGGCGACTTCATCTCCGGGCTTCAGGTAATGCTTATCATTGCGCTTGGCGTATTTGCCTGCCTTGACGGCAGACTGAGCGCCGGCTCATTTATCGCCTTTGTCACCTACAACTCGATGCTTGCGTGGCCGATGCGCAGGCTTGGCAGAATGATATCCGAGATGAGCAAGGCGGGGATCTCCATCGGTCGTCTTGGCTATATACTCAACTCCGAGCCGGAGCATGACCGTCCCGACGCCTGCGAGCCTGACATGAGGCAGGATATCGTGTTTGACGACGTAAGCTTTGCCTACGACGGCTGTCCCGAGCTGCTCTCTCACATTTCCCTTACCGTTCCTGCTGGAAGCACAGTGGGCATCCTCGGCGGAACAGGCTCGGGCAAATCCACCCTTGTTCACCTGCTTGGCAGGCTTTATGAGCTTCCGGAGGACGGAAGCGGCGGACGGATCACAATTGGCGGCGTAAACATTGCAGATATCCGCGCGTCGTATCTGCGCCGCAACATCGGAATAGTGCTTCAGGAGCCGTACCTTTTCTCACGCTCGATAGCAGACAATATCGCCATGGCAAACGAAGGCATAAGCATGGAGGATATACGCGAGGCGGCGCGCGTTGCCTGCCTTGACGATACCGTTTCAGGATTCTCCGAGGGATATGACACCTTTGTCGGCGAGCGCGGCGTGACCCTTTCGGGCGGTCAGAAACAGCGCACGGCTATCGCGCGCATGCTGACCGAAAAAGCGCCTATAATGATATTTGACGATTCCCTGTCCGCCGTCGACGCCGAAACCGACGCAAAAATACGCGCCGCGCTGTCAGAAAAGCTGGGCGGCTCGACAGTATTCCTTATCTCGCACCGCACCGCGACGCTTATGAGCGCCGACCGGATAGTGGTGCTTGACCACGGCAGGATAGCAGAATGTGGAACTCACGACGAGCTTATGAAGCTTGAAAACGGAATATACCGCCGTATATTCAATATACAAATGACAAATCCGGATGATACGGATAGCGATACGGATAATAATACGGAAGCTGCTTCCGTAAGCAGCGACAGCACCGGAAAGGAGGTGCTGGCATGAGTCAGACAGAAGTAAAAACAAACCAAGGATCAACCAAAAAGAAAAAAGACGGCGACGGAGTCCGTCTGCCCTGGTTCGGCATAAAAAGGATACTGCCCTTTCTTAAGCGCTACCGCCGTCAGATAATACTTATGGCGCTGTTCGGAGTCGTCGGCAGTGCGGTGGATATCGTCATCCCGCTTTTCCAGAGCTATGCCATCAACAACTACATAGTGACCGGAGTCCTTGACACCCTGCCCTACTTCATAGGGCTTTACCTGCTTACCCTTACGGTGCAGATAAGCGCCAACTGCTTTACCACCTACACCGCGTCCTGCGTGGAATACCGCGTGGGTCACGACCTCAAGCAGGCGAGCTTTGACCACCTTCAGACGCTCTCCTTCTCATATTTCAATCAGAACAGCGTGGGATATGTTCACGCCCGTATAATGAGCGACACAGCACGAATTGGAGAGCTGGTATCATGGTCCTTCATGGACGCGATATGGAACATCTCCTACATCGCAGGCGCGGTGTTTGTGATGCTGAAGATAAACTGGAAGCTCGCGCTTGCCGTGATCGCGGTAGTCCCGATCGCGGCACTGCTCATTGCCTTTTCCCTCAATAAGCTGACCGCACTCAACCGGGCAATACGCGAGATGAACTCGCGCATATCGGGAGACTACAACGAGGGGATCGCCGGAGCCAAGACCATCAAAACGCTGGTGGTCGAGGACAAGATGGTATCCGAATTTGAAGCCGATACAGGCAAGATGAAAAAGACGTCTGTTCACGCTTCCCGCTTCCGCGGTCTGCTTTTCTCCTCGGTATCCTTCTTTTCATACGTTGCGCTGGCTCTGGTGCTCTGGCGCGGCGGAATTATCACAATGAAGCAGGCAATGGGGATAGGCACTCTTTCCGCGTTCATGTCATACGCACAGGGGCTGATGGACCCACTGCTCTGGATAATCGACGCGTTTTCGAGCCTGATAAACACACAGGTCAATATTGAGCGCGTCACCCGGCTTATCGACACCGCCTCGGATGTTACCGACACTCCCGCCGTCATCGAAAAGTACGGCGACACCTTCTCGCCAAAGCGCGAAAACTGGGAGCCTCTTAACGGCGACGTTGAATTTGACGATGTGACCTTTAAGTATCCCGACGGCGATGAAACGGTGCTTGAGCATTTTTCACTGCGCGTCCCGTGCGGCACGCGTGTCGCCATTGTCGGCGAGACCGGAGCGGGAAAGTCCACGCTTGTAAATCTTGTCTGCCGGTTTTACGAGCCGACGGACGGGCGGGTGCTTATCGACGGCAGGGATGCGCGTGAGCGCTCACAGCTATGGCTGCACTCGAATATCGGATATGTGCTTCAGTCGCCTCATCTTTTTTCGGGCAGTGTGCGGGAAAACCTGCGCTACGGCAAGCCCGACGCGACGGATGAGGAGATAAACGCCGCGCTTGCCACCGTCTCAGCCGACGCCGTGGTCGCCCGTATGGACAAGGGGCTTGACAGCGAGGTCGGCGAGGGCGGAGACCTGCTATCGACCGGAGAAAAGCAGCTGCTGTCCTTTGCGCGCGCCATAATTGCCGACCCGCGTATACTGGTGCTTGACGAGGCGACCTCCTCGGTCGATACCATCACCGAGCAGATAATACAGAACGCCATCGGCAAGGTCACGGCGGGACGCACCTCATTTATCATAGCCCACCGCCTGTCCACCGTCCGCGACGCAGATGTTATTATCGTTGTGAGGGACGGAAAGATAGTCGAACAGGGCAAGCACGGCGAGCTTATGCGGAAAAAGGGCTATTATTACAGCCTTTACACCAGACAGTACGAAAAGGAAGCCGTGGAAGGCATACTCTGATTCCGAAAAACGCCTCCCCAAGAACGTGCAAAATTAGCGGAGAAATCAAAAATTATTTTTCCATATGGCACAGATTTGCTTCGCAGTAAACAAATAAAACCCCAACAGATATTATCTCAAAGTCTGTTGGGGCTTAATTATGTTAAAAGTTATCTAAGATAAACTGCTTCACAACCAATGTAGTTGCAAAAAACTCGCGTGAAGGAACAGGATCTGCATCGTAATCAACCAAACCAGCTCTCCGCTTTTCTAAAGGATTTCGTTTATCCCATTCCATAAACGCAATCAATCGTTCTTTGATTAAAGATTTGTTTGTCCATTCTTCACACCAATCGTCAAATTTGCTTACCACTTCTTCAGGCGTTGAAGGCTCAATTTCAAGCATAAAATGACCATAAACGTCGTCGCAGGGCATTAGAGCGTTGATGAAAATTCCCGGGCGGATATAATAATCTTCCTTTGAATATGAGCTACCTTGGATATAAAAGCAGAGGGTAAATTCACCCGTATCTTTCGTCCATCGCTTATTCTTCTTCTTAAATCCTTTTGCCTTCAAATATGACTTCGCATATTCAATCAACTGCTCTTCGGGTAAAACATGTTTCATTAGTTACATCCTGTTTTATCGCCAGTTTCGCCTTTGTATTACAAAGGCATAGGGCAAAGCCCATACCCCTAAAGATGAACGAGCGCATCCAAAGGCTCCCTTGTGTAAAGGGAGCTGTCGCGTTAGCGACTGAGGGATTGTTTCCTGCTATTTTGGGCTTTTTTACAATCCCTCCGTCAGCCTTCGGCTGCCACCTCCCTTTACACAAGGGAGGCTTTTTGTTAGTCCCATTATAATACAAATCGGCAGAGAAAACAAGTTCTCTGCCGAAATTTATGTGCCTGCCTATTTCTCCGCTAAGAATGCAGAGAGAAGCACAATAGCTTATATCAAAACGGGCTGCCGCAGTTGCGGC
>ULVD01085812.1_pt1 | contig 15106 bp, 14 predicted proteins | sample 1959101 | NCBI WGS metagenome assembly ULVD01 (sample SAMEA4835777, study PRJEB28245) | human gut metagenome | biome: gut microbiome; material: fecal sample | place: Denmark | collected 2008
TTTGCGCCGTAGCGTTCCACGTACTGTTCCGCAGTAAGTTCGGTTGTTTGTGCGGCGACGCGTGTGCGCGTTCCGTCGTCGGCAGCGGTTGCGGCAGGCTGGTAAACTTCCAGTGTGGCTGCGTTTGCCGCTTTGTCAAACAGCGCGGCAAAGTCCGGTTTCAGCACGTCCGCCGAAGCCGCCTTTGTTTCGTGAAAGTTTATCAGGTTGTTGCGCTTGCCCGTGTCGAGAAGCAACTCTGCCCACTTGTCAAGTTTTTGTTTGTCCATTTGTGCCTTCCTTTTGTGTCGATGGCAGCAGATAAATCTGCAAAAATAGTACTTAGTATTGTAACATATAATTGCAGATTGTTCAACACTTAGGCGCGGTAGTGTGTCAAATAATTTTTCGCGTTTGCGCGGCGCGGCGGAACGGAAACTATTTCGCGAAAAATGTCGGTTTGCGGCGGAATTGCGCACGCAGACGGGGTTGCGGTCATATACTATGGTATGAAAATAAACGAAATTCCCGATCGCGTGCATTTTGTCGGCATCGGCGGAGTGGGACAAAGCGCGCTTGCGTTGCATCTTGTCGGGACGGGTCGCAAGGTGAGCGGCAGTGATCGGCAGGCGAGCGACGTTACCGACAAATTGCGGCAAAACGGCGTGTGCGTACACATAGGACACGACGCGGCAAACGTAGGCAACGCGCAACTTGTGGTGCGTACAAGCGCTGTCGGCTGCGACAACGTTGAAGTTGCACAAGCCATTCGACAAGGTGTCCCCGTGGTGCTTCGCGAAGAGCTTTTGGGCGCGATTGTCAACGATTTTAACATACGTATTGCAATTTCGGGCACACATGGCAAGACTACGACTACTGCGTGGGTGCATTACGTGTTGCAGCGTTGCGGCGTCGATCATGCGGCGTTTATCGGCGGCATGTACGGCGGAAGCAACTATTTTTGCGGCAGAAACGTCGTCGTGTGCGAAGCCTGCGAGTACAACAAAAGTTTCATGAATTTGCGCCCGTCAATTGCCGTTTGCCTCAACGCCGAGTTCGATCACCCCGATTGTTACCGTGACAAACAGGCGGCAATGGACGGATTTGCGGATTTCGTTGCGTGGGCAGGCGGCGGCGTTGCGGTGCTGCCCGTGTCGCTTGCGCCTTTTGCCGTGGGTCAAGCCGTTTTGTTCGGCAGCGGAGGCGATGTGTCTGCCGGAAACGTGACTTTACGTTGCGGCAAACCGTCGTTTGACCTTGTCGTGCGCGGCAAAAAGGTCGCCCGTGTAAAACTGCGCATACCCGGGGTTCACAACGTGGACAACGCCCTTGCCGTGGCGGCTGTCGCCCTTGCGCTGGACTTGCCCATGCTGCAGGTCGCGGCGGCATTGTGCACCTTTTGCGGGGTGGAGCGTCGTTGGACGGAACGCGACGGCATATGCCGCGTCGTGACGGATTACGCCCATCACCCTTCGGAAATAGCGGCGGCGGTGGCGACTGCGAAAAGCATGGCAAAACATACAGTTTGCGTATTTCAACCGCACACTTTCAGCCGTACAAAGGCGTTTATGGTACAGTTTGCCGAGTGTTTCAGTGGTGTGTCTGTGGTGTACTTGCCTGTCTTTGCCGCGCGGGAAAGCCCCATCGACGGCGTGGATTCCGTTGCGCTGTGCCGTATTGCAAGGTCGCTGGGTATCGACGCTTACTACGCCGCCGATTTTGCCGAAGCCGCCGCCACGGCAACGAAACTTGTTACTTCCCGTCGCGACATACTGTTGCTTCTCGGCGCGGGCAACGTTTGCGATATGGCGGAGATGTTCTGCAAGTAGTTGCCCTTCGGTCGCGCGTTGTTTCGTCTACGACAAATAGGCAATGTCGCCGCCACAGTCGCACACAAAGCATTTTCTGTCGGCGCAACCGGGACAGCACATTTTGTGGCACCTGGTGCACACGCAGTAGTTGTTGGGGTCTATTTCTTTGTTACATCCGCTACATATCATTGTCGTTCTCCTTTGACCGGCGTGCCGTTTTTCGGTGCGCCTGTCGCTTTTTTTTGGGACTTGCCGTTTTTGCAAAAATCGGCACATGCCCTTCGACGAAATTGTCCCCTTTTGCGCCCGTCATTATACCGTGATTGTGTTTTTGCGCCCTTTTGCAGTCAAAAAAAAGCGGCTCAAATCATATCGCCTGCCACAAAAAAGGCTATACTGTTGACAGTGTCGTATTTTTGCTGTATAATAATAATTCAAATTTGTCACCGGGTTTAACGCTCGGTGCATTTGTCAACAATTGTCGATGTCTGCGACGGAGCGTTGTCGCCCGAAGTGAAAATTACGGCACTCGGCACACGGCATATGACTTGCGCACAAACTTGCAAAAGCTGTCATTGCCGTTAATCGAGGCACGTTGTCGTGCCAACGTCTTTGTAAGGGGGACGGAAATGTTTACTGTATTGGACTGGATTATTGTCGGCGTCGCTGTGGTGGCGTTTGTAATAGGTATCATCAAGGGGCTTTTTCGCCAGTTGTTTGCGCTGGGCGGCATTTTGCTTGTGTTTAAGTGCGGCAGTCTGCTTACGCCATACGCGCAGGAATGGCTGTCGTCGCTCATCCCCGACGATTCCGTTCGCTCGCTGGTCGCGTTGTTGGCTTCCTACATCGTGCTGTTTGTCGTGTGGGCGCTCATCAGCGGTATTATTCTCAAAATTCTTGAAAAAAGCAAAGCCCTGGGCGGCATCAACCGCATTATGGGCGGCGTCCTTGGTATTGCGATAGTGTACGTTTGTTGCGCCGTGCTGTTTGCGCTGGTGCTCAAAACGTCCGACACCTTTATGCCCTGGCTCAAAAACATCATGAAGCCGCTGATCGAGGGCGAAAATCCCAGTTGGATTGTTACAAACATCTTCCCCGCCGACGGCAACAAGCTGGGCGAGTGGATTGTGCGGTCGCTTCTTGACAAACTTAACGAAATGATGCCCGATACAGGCAGCGGCACGGGCGAAGCGGCTTCGACTGTCCTGTCGTGGCTTGTGTCTGCGGCGGCGTAGTTTGCGCGTAGTCGGCTGGGCGTAGTGTTACAAAGCCTTCGGGGTTTTGCTTTTGCGGCGCGCGGCGGGCGTGGCAAAGCGTGCTGTCGACAATGTTTTGCACACGGCGTCGCACCCGATGTAAAAACGGAATTTTGCCGCACACTGTTCAAAAAATTTAATCGAACGTAACCCGAAACGGTGCACGTTGTGTAATTTTAATTGCCGAAATATTGTTTTTCGGCAATTTTTTGTTCAAACGCCCGTAAAAAACTTGACATATTTTTGCGGATAAATATAATAATTTATATACGGCTACACGTGTGCGCGATGTGCGCGCGTGGCTGTCACAGCAAAATTTGAAAATAGCAAGATAGCCGCAAGGCTATTACGCAAAGCCATAGGGACTTACTGAGTCAGCCGGTTGCCAAATTACGTTTTATGTAGTTTGGCGCTTTTTTTTCGGCAAAGGGACAACAAACAACTGACAAAAGGCATTTATGAAACCACAAGTCAAACAAAAACTGAAAATTTTTTACTCGCTGACGATGTGCTTTATCAGCCTTTTTTGCATTGTCACCTGCAGTCTGGCGTGGTTTGCTCGCAACGAGAATGTAAACGGCACCGGCATGAGCGTGACCGTGCAAAAGTCAGGCGGCTTGCTTGGGGTTGAATTCTTTGTGGAAGACAAGAATGTGGAAAGCGGCTTTTTGCGGGCTGCGGATCAGAATTCCGTCACCCTTGGCAAGTACGACCTGCTGACCAACGACTACCGCATACTGGTCAAGGTGTACGTCAAAAACACGTTTGAGGCAGACTCGCTGAAGTTTGTCGCGCGGACAAGCACCGATTATTTTTTGGGTGACGGCAATCACAATCTGTTGCCGGTACTAAATGCGGACAACGTCACCTCGGCAGGTTACACTAATGCTCTTTCAAGCGTGGTTGGTTTTTACGCGCTTCAATCGGCGGATTTTACAAGCAGCAGCAATGGCTGCACCGTAAACGGACTTGCTACGATCGAAAAAAATCTGAAAAACTTTATTGTAGACACTGAAACGACAAACGGCGACGGCACGACTACCACAACGACAAGCGTAAGTTCGTCTGTCAACGTCGGCACGGCGTATCTTAGTGACGACACCTACACGGCAAGCGACGGCACGACGATAAACTGCAAATCGATGTTTTTGCTGGTCACCTACGACAAGGGACTTATGACAAGAGTGTTTACGGCAAACCTCGGCAACAAAAATATTACCAACGTCGACGCAATTCCGTTTGCCTACGACTTTACGCTGAGCATCGAACCGACAAACGCCTGAACGCGTGTTTTGTCGGCAAAAAATCTATACGTATTGTAAATTTTTGAGTCATTTCAACTCTGCACGGAGGACAAACACATGAACAACCCGACGGACAACAAACGCATTGCCACGACAACTGTAGGCATAATCTGCCTTACGATTGCCGTCGTTTTGTGCTGCGTTGCAACTTTTGCCTGGTTCGATAATTCCGTCGGCTCGCTGGACTTCCCTACCAATTTCGGCGGTTCGTCAATAGCGGCGTACTTCAACGGCGGCGAAGGAAGTAAAGCCGACCCCTTTCAGATTGACAACCCGACCAACCTGTACAACCTTGCGTGGCTGCAGTACCTTGGTTACTTCAACTTGCGCAGCGGACTTAACAACGGCCGCGCCCAGACGTATTTCAAGTTGACGTCAAACATCGACATGTCGGAAGTTGCGTCCTACCTTAAGGCTCTTCCGCCAATCGGCACGTCGGAACACCCCTTCATCGGACAATTTGACGGCAACAACAAGACCGTCAGCAAACTTAACGTGTCCAACAAAAGGGATGACTACGGCGTGTACCCCACCAATGCGAAGTTTGACAACAGCGGCATGCTTACAACCTGCGCCGACGCTGCGGACGCAACTCCGTCGCAGATAGAGTTTGTGGCAATGTTCGGCGTGGTGGGCGACTTCAACGAATGGGTAACAAAGTCAAGTGCTTACACCGGCAACGACAACAACGTTGAATTTGGTGACAGTCGTGCCGAACCTACCCTAAACCCTTCCCCCGACCCCAAAAAGGCAAACCAATTCTTTTACGGCTCGATGTATGTCGGCAGCATGTACGTTGACAACCTTGTGGTAAAAAGTTACACCGACAACACCCTTGTTGGCTTGGCGGCAGGCTACGTTGCAGGCTCGCTGAAAAATTTCGGCGTGTATCGCAGCACCATCAACCTTGCCGGCGGCAGCAAAGGTACAACCCTTGCCAAAACAATTGACGCCAACGGAAACCAGGTTGCATACGGCAATACGGTAAGTAAATTTTCGATAGTCGGCGACTACGACACTACCCTTGTCGGCTGGACGGAAAAGCCGAGCGGAAGTAGCGGCGACGGTAACGACTTTGGCGGCAGCGTGGATATGCGTACGCTGAATAGAAGAATTGACTACATTACAGCCAAGGTCGGTAAAGGTTCATCCAATTGGGTTATTACTGCAATCGATGACGATTTTGGTATTGGAATAAAACATGGTAGTCTTAGCACTGAATTTTATTGGAATCCACAAGATCTGAAAAAGAACCAAAATGTATATTTGAATGATGGTACGTTTCTTCCTCTCAATGTGAATAAAGAAAAAATGGGAATTGATTCGTTTGAGGTTGTCGAGGGAGAAGAACATACCGTCCAAATTAAAGACTCATCGGTTATGTATCATATTAATTCTGAATATGCAACGATGAGTTCGGAAATAATGAAATTAACTAATACAGGCTATATTGTTGGAAAAGGAGAAGCTGGTAAAAATGGGGATATACGTTCTCGTATACAGCCAATAGCCAGTGGGTCTAATGGTGGCATTTATAAATCATTAGGATTTTTCTCCAATAAAGAAAGTGTCGTGTATGATAAAGGCTCTTTTGAAATGTTGACCATAGGCACAGACGGAAAAACATATCGTATTCTGGATGATGTGAAAACAAGTACTTCCACTGCGCTTAGTGATTATATTGACGGTTCTGTCAGATTTGACGCTTCACCTTTGAAGTTTAAGGAATATGAAGTTGTCAGAAATAATTTTGACAGTTCTATGAAAGGTGCCAAGGTGGTTCACGGGTTTCACTTTATGCAAAGTTTACCGTACTCATCAACTATTGGAGAAAATTTGGTTGGTAAAGCAAATAAAGTATCAAGAAACGGTGTACTTATAGATAAGACATATTATACAACTGGAAATGTGCCTAACGAATATTCTGAGTGTCATCACGTAAATGCAGAATATCAATTCGTGAAGGGTGGTTTGAACTTTACGTTGAGAAAACCCGGATACATAACTGCAATACTTGGAACTTTTTATCGTTATAATGATGACCAAGATCCTCGAGAAACAATGTTTGACTTGTATAAAGTAGAACGTAACAATGGTGTTATTTCTTCTTTGGTGCGAATAAACAATATCTATGAAGATAATGGTAATATTGTATATAACGTCACCGGGTCTAATCAGAGTGGAAAAAAGTTATTGTTTGATTTTGACTCTTTGACTCAAAATAATGTGCTCAAACATGCTGCTGCCTATTATTTTGAAATTCCTGTTTTGGACGGAGATTATGTTATAGGATGTTCAACAGGTTCAACGACTAACAACGCCTACCTGATGTACCTTGATATCGGTGCCAATGCTAGTAAACCCACATTGAATTACAACATCGACTCAGTTGACTTTGTCAACAGTACCACGGTAGTGGTTTCGTCCGACGGCAAGTATCAGTCCTACGCGGACATTGTTGCGGCTATCAGCAACCTGCAGGACGCAACCCAAGGCGTCGTGATTGTGTTCAAGCGTGAAGGCACAACGACAAGTTACAGCGAAACCAAGGTTATGGACAAGTTGCTGTACTACTACGACAGAACTCTTGTCACGGTGGAATTTGTTGTAAGCGACGGCACCGGTGTTGTGCAAAAGACCACTGCAGAAGAAGTCCTTAATCCGTAAATAATCCTGCCGACCCGAAGTAATTCCCAAAAAACCATACAAACGGACAACCCTACCGATGTGTGCAACCCCGCACAACGGTGGGGTTTTGTTGTACAGCGGAACCCTTTCGGGGGGGGGCGAAATCAATCCGACGCTTGACAAAAAGGACGGGCTTTCGGGCGGTGCGATTGCAGGTATCGTAATCGGTTCGGTAGCGGTCGTAGGAATCGGCGGATTTGCCCTTCTTTGGTTTGCAGTCAAGAAAAAGACGTTTGCCGACCTTGGCGTGGCGATGAAGAAAGGCTTTACCGCAATCGGCAACTTCTTCAAAACCCTTGGCGAAAAAATCAAAGCATTGTTCACCAAAAAGAAGTAAGATGAACTAAATAAGACAAACGTAACTTTCTCATAATCCTTACTTTGCGCTTAATGACGTTGGTTTTCATACGTTCGGTGTGTTTTTCAACGAAAGCGTTCAACTCGGCTTTGTCCGAAAAATTTGCCGCTAACTTTTCTTTAATGTGAGCCTCTCGTGACAAGATGGTTTGAAATAACGTTTCGTAAGGGAAGCAAAGACGGCGGTGTAAGATTATTGTTTCATTTGTGGGGGTTTACTCTTAAACAAACGACTTGAAAAAAATGTCGGGATATGGTATATTACAATTGAGAATAAATTTGACTCAATTTGTATCGGCTGAAAACAATAGCGTTTTCAAAACCAATACCTAATCTTCAAAACCATTGATACGTCATGCATTTTTGTTGATGACACTTTGTGCCTTCTGTCAAAGCCGACCAAGCGCGGATAATATCCCCTAAGGAGCGCCAAACATGTACGAAAAAACAACTGCCATACAAGGTTTCCCCTTTTACAAATATCTTACCGACGATCAAAAGGAAATGCTTGCGAACAATTCCGAAATCAAGACTTACAAAAAAGGCGAGGTAATAACAGGGCTGATAAATCATTGCGTCGGACCTTTTTTGATACTTCAAGGCGAAGTTCGTGCGATAATCGACGACGAAAATTTTAGAGAGATAACGTTGTTTCTGTTGAGAGAAAATGAAATTGGCTTGTTGTCGGCGGCTTGTGTTTTGGAGCATATTACATTCGATGCGAAATTCGTGGTGGAAACCGACAGCGTGCTTGTGACGGCTAAGTCGTGTGCCATAAAGAAGATTATGGAAGCCAATGCCGAAGTCAGGTGTGTTATCTTTGAAACCCTTACCGACAGATTTTCCCTTTGCATGACTACTTTACACGGACTATTGTTTACTCGATACGAAAGGAGAATGGCGGCGTTTTTGGTGGAAAGATACGTTTACACGGGCGAAACGGAGTTTGACATAACGCAGGAAGAAATAGCAAAAATGACCAGTTCCGCAAGGGAAGTCGCAGGAAAAACCATAAGACAATTTGCTAAAGACGGAATAGTGGAATATAGTCGAGGCAAAATCAAATTAATAGATATAAATAAATTAAAGGACATGATGTAGCGATTCCCTTAATCCGATTGTGGACGAACGTTTGCCGTTTTTCGTACGGACGTTGCGCGTTGGCAGTGTGTTTGTTGTTTACAACAATAAGGCATACGGAAGGAACGCTTGCAAAACGCCAACACGCATTTATTTACAACTCTAATATAACAATTTTACATTTCCGAAGGGATTTGTGTTACGTCAAGCGACCTCCAAGCAGTGCGATTTTTGCAAAAAGTCTTAATTCTTCCAATATTTTAATATTCAAAGTAACGGACCGAACGGTAAAACGCTCGGTCTTTTTTCGTTGTGAGAGCAACTCTCTTTTGTTTTCGAAGCGGACAAGCTATAATAATCAAAAACGGAGTGTGAATATATGGACTACTTGCTGACCTTTCTTGAAGGATTTGCGTCATTTATTTCGCCGTGTGTACTTCCGATGATACCGCTGTATTTGTCCTACTTTGCGGGTGATAACGATTTTGACGAACAAAGTTCCTCTAGTGATATTGTCGATGAAAAAGCGGAAACTCCCGTTGAGGAAGTAGAGCAAAACGTCGATTGTCAAAATCAAACGTCGAAAAATGTCGACGCAAGCGGAAATGGCTCTCTCGAAGAAGATCTTGTTTCCGACTCGTTGGATGTCGGCAAGGGCAAAAAGACCGACAAAAAAAGATTCAGAGTATTTTCCCGTTCGTTGTTCTTCGTACTCGGATTTACTTTGATGTTTGTTGTGTTCGGCGGCCTTGTCGGTTTTGTCAGCGGATACATAACCAAATACAAAACCATTATCAATATTGTCGCGGGCGTTGTCGTTGTAATCTTCGGATTGTCGTACATCGGGCTTTTCGGCTTGCCGTTTTTCAAAGGGTTGACAAAGTCGTACAAAATTAACGGTATGTGGTCAGCGTTTTTGTTCGGTATAGTGTTTGCTGTGGGCGTCGGACCATGCACAGGCGCATTTTTAGGTTCGGCACTTGCGCTCGCTTCCACGTCCGGGACGGTGGCAAAAGGAGTAGTGTTGTTGCTGTGTTACTCGCTGGGTATCGGTATACCGTTTATAGTAACGGCGATACTTACCGACAAAACAAAAAAAATGTTCGGATTTATCAAAAAACATTTCAAAGTTATAAAAATCGCAAGCGGAAGTTTACTTGTCCTCATGGGCATTTTGATGGCGGTAGGCGTTATGGACAAGCTCGGTGCGATTTTGAAATAGGAGGCGCATATGACAAAGAAAATCGTATGGACGGTAGTAATAGCAGTGTTGTTTGTCGGCGTGGTTGTCGGAGCATATTTCGGTTACAAAAAGCTATCCGAAAAAGTTCAACCGCAGGAGCAAAATCCTACCATTCAAAACAAGGGTAACTACAAGGATTTTACCGTTACCGACAAGGACGGAAAAGAAGTCAAACTGTCGGAGTTTATAGGAAAGCCCATCGTTGTCAATTTTTGGGCGTCGTGGTGTCCACCGTGCAAGGCAGAGCTTCCGCATTTTGACAAGCTTAGCAAGGAGTACCAAGGCAAAGTGCATTTTTTGATGGTTAATCTGTCGGGCGAAAACAAGGAATCCGTAAAGAATTTTGTGGAAAGTAACGGATACGCTTTCCCTTTGTATTTTGACGATAAGGACAGCGGACAAAAAGCGTATTCGGTGTCCTCTATCCCCGTTACTGTTTTTATAACGGCTGACGGAAACATTGGCTCACAAAGGACGGGTGCGATGAGCGAGGCAACTTTGAGAAATTACATAAATCAATTATTAAACAAAGGAGAGTAAAAAAATGGTATCGGAAGTAAAAAGAAGCAACTTTAAGGAAGAAGTAATATTGTCCGACAAACTTGTATTAGTGGACTTGTATGCACCTTGGTGTGGTCCGTGCAGAGCGCTTGCGCCTGTTTTGGAGGAGATCGCCGAAAAATACCAAGATAAGGTAAAGGTGGTCAAAGTAAACGTAGACGAAGAAGAAAGCATAGCTCAAAGGTTTGGTGTGATGAGTATTCCCACCGTCATATTTTTCCGCGACGGAAAAGCCGTTGCTTCGTTCGTAGGGTTAAAAAGCCCATCGGAAATTGAAAGCATTGTAGAAAAGCATCTTTAATTTGTTGCAAATTTGTTGCAAATGCACCGCAGTTTTTCGGAGATTTTACCTGCGAAATCTGATATACTTTATTCGTAAGCAAACAGGCTTGCAAATAAACGAAAAAAAGGAGTATGTTCATGAAAACGGAAAAAACCATGAAAGTAAAAAGCATAACGATGGTGTCGATCGTCGTTGCAATTGCGGTTGCGGCAATAACGCTGTTGTCGGTATTTTTGCCGAAACATATGACTGCGCAAGCCGCCACGAAAGACATCAAGCCTTCGCAAGCCGAACAAGTAATAGGGCAAATCGATAGTTTGCAAGAAGAGTATCAAAAATCCTTTGACGAGCATGCCGAACTTTGGGAAAAGTACTTTGCCGAGATTCAAAAACTCGACGAACTTCCCGAAGATTTTGACGAAAAAGCGTTTATCGGCAGTATTGCTACTTTGACGGAAGTCGAAAAGTCTACGCTTTTGAAAAGCGTGGAAACGCTTGACGAACTCGATGCGAAACTCGACAAACTTTACGACGAGTTGTTAGGGAAGGACGAGGACGTTTTGTACGGCGAATGCGAAGAAGGCATTTGCGATTTTGCGGAAAGAGAAGAAGGGTGTTTTGCCGACGGCGAATGTGCCGACTGCGACGTGCTTTTCATCGAGAATGACGAAAACTTCTTTGGCGACAGCTTTGAAAAAGCTTGCGAAGAAGCCGAACAAGCAAACGACAAAGTGCAAGCTCTCCGCAAGGAATTTGACGAGATTTTGCATGCTCGCGCCGAACTGTGGGATAAAGTTTACGCTTCCTACGACGAACTCGGCGAGGATTTCGATTACGCAAACTTCGATGAGGCAAAGTATATTGCCGAGCTCGGCGTTTTGACGGCGGAAGAAAAACAAGTTTTGTCGGAAGACCTTGTAAAACTCCAAGAGATTTCTCAAAAACTTTACGAGCTTTGCGGTGCAAACTGCGGAAGATAAAAAAATAGTATACAACTTGCAAAAGGCGTCGCGAAATCGCGACGCCTATTGCGCATAAAGGGGTTTTTATGGCGTACAAAATTTACATTGCCGACGACGAAAAAAACATACGTGAACTCTTGAAAAATTTTTTGGAAAGCGACGGATACGAAGTGAGCGCATTTGAAACGGGCGACTCGCTTCTTTTGGCGTTTGAAAAAGAGCCGTCTGACATTGTAATTTTGGACATTATGATGCCGGGGCGTGACGGAATAGAGTGCGTAAAGGAATTGAGAAAAGTTTCCTCCGTACCGATTATCCTTCTTACTGCAAAGGACGGCGAATTAGACTACGTCAACGGGATAACTTTGGGTAGTGACGATTACCTCACCAAGCCTTTTAGACCTACCATACTTTTGATGAGAGTGAAAGCGCTTTTGAGAAGAGCCGAAATGAACAAAGAAAAGAATGACAATAACGGGCTTTTGAAATACGCCGATTTGACGTATTCGGCGGACGAACACTCGGTTTGGAAAGATAAAATTTGCGTTCCTTTTACCAAAACGGAAATGAAACTAATGGCTTTTATGATGGAAGAACCCAAGAAAACTTATTCTCGTAACAGTCTCCTGTATGAAATTTGGGGTTTCGGCGATGACATCGAAACGCGCGCGATAGACGAAACAGTCAGAAGAATACGAAAAAAACTGAGGGGCGCAAGTAGCGTTGTTACGATAGAAACGGTGTGGGGATACGGATATAAATTGGGCGTAACGGAGAGCGAACAATGACAAAAATCAAACTGAAAATTGTTTTGACGTGTTTGTGTTCGGTTGCGCTTATACTTTGCTCGCTTCTTGTAGTCGTAAACATAGCAATCCCCAAAAATCTTGAAGAACAAGCAAAAAAAGCGATAGAATACGAATACGGCGAGTATGATACTGAAGATGACGCTAAACGCGTAAACTTTTTGAGTTCGAGCGTGGCGTATTTGGAAGCCAACCACCCACGTGAAGACTTGGTATATCTTACCGAAACGGAAAAGGCGGTTTTGGCTTTTTGTGCCGACAAAAAACCCGACCACGGCAAGTTTTACAGATTGAAGGATAAATCGCGGAACGTAGTTTTGGCAGCGTATAACTCTGCCGAGGATTTGTCCGAAAAATACGAATACATACTGTATGTGGACATAAATGCAGTGTTAAACTACGTAAAATGGCTAAACTGGATGTTTTGCTCGGTGGTGGTGGTTATAGGTGCGGCGATATGTTTTATAGGTTTGAAACTCGGCAAAACAATCGAATCGGCGCAGGAAATTCGCCAGTCGTTTTTTCAAAATGCCTCGCACGAATTGAAAACGCCGCTTATGGCGATTCAAGGATATGCGGAAGCAATACAAACGGGAATATTGCCTGCGAAAGAATCGGCGAGCGTTATTATCGAAGAAAGCGACAGAATGACGAAGCTGATAGAGGAATTGCTTGCCTTGTCGAAAATCGATTCCTCAGAGGTCGTGACGAAATTGCAAAAAGAGGATATGTGCGAAATAATGAAAGACGTAGTGTATTCTCTTGCGCCTGCATTTGAAAACAGTCAAAAGCAATTGAAAACCGACTTTTGTTGCGAGGCAATTGTTTTGTGCGATGAGCGGCAAATTAGAAAAGCCTTTTCCAACCTTATAGCTAACGCTTTCAAATTTTGTCAAACTACGGTTACCATTAGATGTGTAAAGGATCATGGCAATGTTGTTGTAACTATCTTGGATGACGGCGACGGTATTGCCAAGGAAGATTTACCGCATATTTTCGAAAGGTTTTATACAGGAAAACAGGGCAACACGGGGATTGGACTTGCGCTTACTCGCGAAATCGTTAAAGCGCACGGCGACGATATTAAAGCCTTCAATAAAAACGGCGCAGTGTTTGAAATGACTTTTATTGCAGACTCAGCGTAGACGATTTTAAGCAGTGGCAGTTTTGTAAATGGCGGCACCTACAAGGTGATGAGCGGCGACACACAACTTGCCGAGTTTACGATAAGCGGTATTATTACAACCGTGGGTTCGTCGGGTAACGGCGGTCCCGGTGGAGGCGGATTCGGCCCCGGCGGTCAAGGCGGACAAGGCGGCAGACCCGGCGGAAGAAACTGAGTAGCCGAAGAAACAAAAATTATTTGAAACAAACAATAATCGCTGTTGGAGCGACAAAAAAGAATCGAGTTTCAAGTACTGTTTTGTTGCAAAGAAATTTTCCGAAAAAACAAAAAAAGATGTCGGCGAAATGCGTCGACATCTTTTTTGCTGTTGTTATGTTGCCGATTGTGGTGGTTTTGCTGTTTGCGCCGTATTGAGCGTTAGCTCATCGAGTGTTTTTTTTGCTACTTCGATTGATTTGTAGCGCCGAGCGTTACGGTGTACAGCGGCGTGTAGACGGGTGTGTCGCCTTCGAGGTTGCTGGCGTACAGCACCATTTTGTCGGCGACGAATGGCATGTTGAACACGTCCACGCTTTTGCTTACCTCGCTGAACGGCAAGGTGAATTTGTGCTTGCGTACCAGCGTTACGTGGGGGCGGTAGGCGCGGTGCTCGACGGTGAAACGCCGACTTTCCAGCTCTTCCGCAAGGGCTTCGTGCAGTTCCGTCAACGCTTTGTCGTAGTGAAATTTCGCGCACACGATGTCGCTTGCGCGAAGCACGCTTATTTGCGACACTGCCATTGTCGGCGCGGTCATGTGGGCAACTTTGTCCATTGCCGCCTGTACGTAAATAAGGTCGTCGTCGGCAACTTCACCCAGGAAACTAAGCGTGATGTGGTAGTTTGCGGCAGGTACAAACTTGCCGCCTTTGTCGAAATGGCGCAACGTCTCTGCCGAGCGGGAAAGATTTTGTCTTGTTTTGTCGGGTAATTGCAATGCAACGAATACGCGCATTTGGATGCTCCTTGTCGGGCGCATTGTATGCCCGCGCCTGAACTCTTTTGTTAAATTTTAACACACGTATTGATTTTTTTCAACTTGTTTTGTCAATTTTGTCAATGTTTTGTTCGACTTGATGGCGGCTGTTTGGCGAATGCGGGAAAAATCAGTCCGTCACTTTGCCGATGATGTCCTTGCCGCTTGCGTAGTTGTCAAATATTGTCGCCATCTCCTTGCCGCCGCGCCTGACAAAACAGTCGGTCATTTGCTGCGGCGTTGCCAAGGTAAATGCGCATGCGGCGTAGTAGTCGGCAAGCGTGCGCAAAAATTTGTCCTTGCCCATCGTGCGGTACAGCGTGTCGAACAGCAGACAACCCTTTACGTAGGTCATCACCACGTATTCGCCGTCGTTTTTGTAGGCGTTTATCGGGCGGAAGGTGGTGTCGGTGTGGTCGTAGTAGCGGTTGAGCACGTCAACGTACGTTACGTAATTTTTGGTGGCGGCTTTTATGCCGTTTTCAAGGGGCGCAAGCCCTGCCTCGTCCATGTACAGACAGGTCAGAAATTCGCACAAACCCTCGTCCATCCACGGATTTGCAATCTGGTCGTTGCCGACAACGCCGTAAAACCACTGGTGCGCCGTTTCGTGAATGACGGCGGTTTTGTAGGCTT
>ULVD01072737.1_pt1 | contig 15068 bp, 15 predicted proteins | sample 1959101 | NCBI WGS metagenome assembly ULVD01 (sample SAMEA4835777, study PRJEB28245) | human gut metagenome | biome: gut microbiome; material: fecal sample | place: Denmark | collected 2008
ATAGGAAGCATAACAGGCCTAAATCTATATGTTTATTGTGGTAATGATCCGGTTAATTAGAACAAAGGTATATTTATTCTGCTGGGTTAGTAACGAGTTTATCAATCTCTATTTCGATAGGAAAGTCTTTAGTAGGAGCAAATAACGATGGTGTAAGTAATCCTCCAGCACCTTGGTGGGTCTCAACAGCAGTAGGCGCAATTCCAGATTTCATTTTAGGAATGAAATATTTAACTGCTAGAGGAATGCATAGTAAATTTGCATATATAACAAGTACAAGATATATGCATCCAATTATGGATGGGACATGGCGATGGTTTAGTAAATCCAGTACGAGCTTTGAAAAAATGTCTCAAAGAACTTTTAAACAAATTTTAACTGGAGATGCTAGAGCTAGTGTTGGTTCTATTGCAAAATCAGTAGGCAATGTATTTTTTATAAATGCATTTGTTAACTTTGGATTTAATTTTTACGAAAACAATTGGAAGTTTAGTTCGGAAATGCTATTAGATACCGCTATTGATACTGTAATTGGTGTTAGTTCATATTATTTAGCAGCTGGAACAATGTCTATTGTCTCGGCATGTTTATTAACTGCTGGTGTTGCATTACCAGGTATTGCTATAGTTTGCGGTGTCGTTATTCTAAGTATTGGATTTGAACATGTTATTAGAGCAGTTTCAGGGTATTGTAATTAAAACATGGAAGGATAATTTATCAATATGAAAAGAAAAATAGAGAATTATTTAAATTCCAAATAAAAAAAGAATATAGTAATTTAGATAAAATCTTTGAATTATATTTACATGGTGATATTAAAAAGCTATTATCAAAATATTCAAAAATAGAAATTTATCCTACAATAAATAAGTTAGACAAAACAATTCAATTAAACTATAGTCATAATAATATTTATGTTATTATAGACTTATTTGAAGATAAATATAATGTATTAATATATCATGCTGGTATAAGTAATGAAGAATTTGAAAAACTTTTTACTAATTATGATTATCAAGATAATTTTAATTTAGAAAAATTAATTAATGAAATAGATACGCAAATTAAAAATCATCCTAGATTAAAAGATACAAGTTCACTTAAAAAAAGAAAAAAACATATTTTATAATAGCATTGATTAGTTTTTGCATACCTATTATTTTTTTAGTGGTAATGACTTTATATTGTTTTATTACTGGAAAGAGTGTACAAGGAAATGTATATTGGTTAATATTTTTAATTGTAATACCTTTAATTGTTTGGTTAATATTTGATAAAAAATCAAAAAATAAATTAAATTAATAAAAGATAAAGTAAGAATTAGTTATTAAATGATCATATGTTTGTAATTGATTAGATAAAGTAGGAATTTGATAAAATTATTTTAATTAATATCTGTATGATTAGAGCTTACCATTTTATTAAATTTAAAAATAAATGCTATCGTTGTTTTGTTTTTTGAGTATTACTTTACAAAACATGCTTTTTGTAACATGATTTTATTTGTATTTAGTATAGAAAAAATATAAAAATATTATAGGAGGATTAATATTTATGAAGTCAAAAAATATTTATGTCTATTAGCTCTTTCAGTTCTTACTTTAACAGGTTGTGGTGAAGCAAAAGTTTCAGCTATTGAAAAGTCAGATGCAATTAGTAAATTAAATACAGCCTCTGAAAATACTGAAAACTGGAAATGTTTCACTATAAAAGAAACAGCAAAAATAAGTGTTAGTGGTGATTTTAGTAGTGAAGTTAACAATCTAGTTACCTCATCTTTGAAACTTGATGTTAATAGTAGCCTTAAGGGAAGCGCCGAATTAAATGCTGATGAAATGGCTAAAATTAAATCTGGGGATGTTGAAAATGTTGATTATGCTAATTTAGTAACAGCATCATTAACTACATCGAATAGTGTTAAATACGATTTAAAAACAACAATTAATTCAAATGAAAGTTATGTTACAACTGATGTTAATATCGGTGGTTCACTCAAGTATGTTAAAACTACTTATAACAACATTACATCCGATTTCTTAGTTGGCAATATTAATACAAAAACAAAAGTAAAATCAAATATGCAAGGTACTAATAACGGCACAACTGAAAAAAGTGATTTCTATGGTGTATATAACATTGCTTCTTCAGTAAAGAACATTGTTGGTAACATTGATACGGGTGATACTCCATCAACAGATGTTACTATTGATAGCTCATTGTTAGAAAAATTAGTTGCAAAATTAGATTCTTATATCTCATTTGGAGCTAATGATAACATGATTCAAGTTAAAATTGATGTTAATGATCAATTATTAGCTGATATTATGGCAAATGGTAATATTAAATTGCCATCTGAAATAGGTGATATTACTTTACCAAAAGTCACAGCTGAAAGTGCTATTTATATTAACGCTTATCTTGATAAAAATGGTGGCTTTAGCAAATTCTCAATTGATGTCAGTAAATTATCACTTTCATTAAATTATAATTTGAGTGGCTTGAATATGGCATGTCAGGCTGATGTTAATTATTCTTTAATAATTAGTAACAGTTTTAAAGAAGTTGATTCAATTACTGCTTCTGATTTTTCAAAAGAAGTCCAATTAATTGATTTATCAACATTGCTTAAATAGAAAATATATATGGTCTTAAGACTTATATAGCCTTAAGGCCTTTTAAATTACAAAAAAGTTAATTTTTACTTTTAATCTAAATTATAAGTAGTATAATTGTATTTTCGAGGTAATTTAAGTGAAAAGTAAAGAAATGGATATGACTACTGGCAACTTAGCAAAGAAAATTATTATCTTTGCATTACCAGTTATGTTGAGCAGTATTATTCAATTATTATTTAACGCTTGTGATTTAGTCGTAATTGGTCAATTCTCAGGCGATAATTCATTAGCAGCTGTTGGTTCAACAGGTGCTTTAATAAATCTAATTATTAACATGTTTATCGGTGTTTCCGTAGGTGCAAATGTCATCTGTGCGAGAGCTATTGGAAATAAAGATATGGAAAAAGCACAAAGATGTGTACATACAGCTATTACTTTTAGTTTTATAGCTGGAATTATTTTAACAATATTTGGAATTTTTGCTGCTAGAGAATGTCTTATTTTAATGGATACAAAAGATGAGTGTTTAGACAAAGCTACTTTATATGTTCAAATATATTTTGGTGGCATGATTTTTAATATGCTTTACAATTTTGGTTCAGCTATTTTAAGAAGTGTAGGTGAAACACGTAAGCCATTATATTTTATTACAGCAGCCGGTATCATCAATGCTGGATTAAATTTATTATTTGTTATAGTGTTTAAAATGGATGTAGCAGGGGTTGCTTTAGCAACAATTATTTCTCAAGCAATTTCAGCTGTTTTAGTATTTATTTGTTTAACTCGAAAAACAGGTTATGTAAATTTAAATATTAAAAAGCTTAGAATTCATGGCCTAGAACTTAAAGAAATGATTTTTAATGGCCTTCCAGCAGGTATACAAGGATCATTATTCTCAATTTCAAATGTCTTTATTCAAAAAGCAGTTAATTCGTTTAATATTACAGCTATTGTTAGTGGAAATACTGCATCGTCTAACGTTGAAGGGTTTATATATCAATCAATGAACTCTTTCTATCAGGCTTGTATTTCTTTTACAAGTCAAAATTTTGGCGCAAAAAACAAGAAAAACTGTAAGAAAGTTTTGATATATTGCCAAATATTTGCTGTTTTAACAGGAGTAATTTTGGGTGGAATAGTTTTAATCTTTAAAGATCAATTCTTAGGCTTTTACACAAGTAATCAAGAAGCAATTAATTACGGCGTTCAACGTATTGTAATTATTTGTACAACTTATTATTTATGTGGAATAATGGATGTCTTTGTCGGGGGAATGCGTGGATTAGGATATTCCGTAGTTCCAATGATAGTTTCCATTATGGGTGCTTGTGTATTTAGAATAGTGTGGATTCATACAATATTCGCTGCTAATCACACCTTGTTTATTTTATATATTTCTTATCCAATATCTTGGTTATTAACTTCGTTGATTCATTTTATTTCATATATAATTGTTTATAGAAAAATAAAATTTGAGCCATATAATAGCAATATGTCAATTGCTATAGCAACACAAAATAATTCTGCTTGTTAATAGTGTAGGTTTTTGTTGAGTATATTGATTTTAATCAATATAATATTCAATGAAAATGAGGTTTTATTGTGTACTATTTTGACTATGCAGCTAACTATCCTGTAAAAAAAGAAGTCTTAGACGAATTGTGTAAAGTTGAGACTGATTTTTTTGGTAATGCAAATTCATTACACACTTTAGGTCAAAAAGCTAAGCTAGCATATGATATTTACGATAGTAAAATTAAAAACATATTAAAACTAGATGATAATTATGAAATAATATATTGTTCATCGGCTAGTGAAGCAAATAATTTAGCAATTAAAGGATTAGTTAAATCTTATTCTGGTTTTGGTAAGCACATATTGGTAAGTGAATATGAACATAGCTCTGTAAACGGATGCTTAGGATATTTAAAAACAGAAGGTTTTGATATAGAATTTATTCCTACAAAGTCTGATGGAAAAATTGATATTGAATCGTTAAAAAAGCAAATCAGAAAAGATACAATTCTTGTCTGCGTTATTTTAGTTGAAGGAGAAACTGGTGTTATTCAAGATTATCAAGAATTATCTAAAATAGTAAGTGAACATCAAAATTGTCATTTGTTGATGGATGCTACTCAAGGAATTGGAAAAATTCAATTTGATTTAAATAAAATCGAACTTGTTACTTTTACTCCACATAAGTTTGGCGGTTTAACTGGAACTGGATGCTTGATAAAAAGAAAAAGCACAGTTTTAACACCGTTAATTCATGGAGGTAAAAGTGCTTCTATCTATAGATCAGGTACTATACCTTTAGGATTAATTTCTTCTACATATAAGGCATTAGAAATTGCTTATAGCAAAATAGATGAAAATTACACATATGTAAAATCGTTATATGATTATTTTATAGATAATATTAAAAGAGTTCAGGGAATAAAAAATAATTCATTAGGTAGCCCATATATTATAAATTTATCGATAACTGTATATAGAGGAAGTTATTCAGTAAGCTGTTTGAATCAATTAGGAATATGTGTTAGCCAAAAAAGTGCATGTTCAATAGTTAACACACCTTCTAAATCTATTATGTCTATATTTAAGGATAAGCAAAGGGCACTAAGCAGTTTTAGAATATCCATATGTGAAAAAACAACAATGGATGAAATTAATTATTTATTAGAAAAAATACGAGGTTATAAATCATGGAAAGATATGAAGAAATAGAACACGATATTACTACTGGAAGTAGATTCAAAATTTGGTCAAAATTTTTAGCAGCCATTAAAAATTACGATTTGATTCAACCTAAAGACAAAATTTGTGTTTGTATATCAGGTGGTAAAGATTCCATGTTAATGGCTAAGTTATTTCAACTTTTAGAGAAATTTAAAATTTATGATTTTGAAGCAAAGTATTTAGTTATGAATCCAGGCTATAATGAAATAAACCTTCAAACTATTAAAAATAACTTAGAAATATTACATATTCCAGCACAGATTATTGAAACAAATATTTTTGAAGTAGCTAACTCTCAGGATAAAAGCCCTTGTTACTTGTGCGCTAGAATGCGTAGAGGAAACCTTTATGCTTTTGCAAAAGAAATGGGTTGTAATAAGATTGCTTTAGGACACCACTATGATGATGTTATAGAAACAACGCTTATGAATTTGCTTAATGCTGGTTCGTTCCAAGCAATGCTTCCTAAACTTAAGTCAACAAGTTTTGGTGGAATGGAATTAATTAGACCTATGTATTTGATAAGAGAACAAGATATTATCAACTGGAAAAATAAAAATGGTCTTCAATTCATTCAATGCGCCTGTCGATTTACAGAAAACTGCGCTATTTGCGATAATGGTGGCGGTGGCTCTCAACGTCAAGCAACTAAGCTTTTAATACGTGATCTTATGAAAAACTATAATGATAGTGTTGAAAAGAATATTTTTAAAAGTGCAGCTAATGTTAATTTAGATATGATATTAGGCTATAAGCATGCAGGTAAAATGTATTCTTACCTTGATGATTATGAGAACAAGGAAGCTATAGATGAAAAAGAATAAAGTAATAGACTTAACTTTATTTTTAATAATTTATATTTTTGCATATGCAATTGGTTTTTTTAGTTGTTTTATCATAGAAAACATGCTTTTAAAAACTCTTGTTTTTGATGTAGTTTCTACTATTGTAATTTGGATATTTTCATTAATTTTAAAAAATTCAAGTATATATGACGCGTATTGGAGTTTGGCTCCGTTTGTAATTTTAACGTATTTTTTATTAACAGCCGAATACGTTAATATATATCACATTTTATTTTATGTATCCTTTAGTTTTTGGTCATTTAGATTAACTATTAACTGGATTACTACTTTTAGTGATCGCAAATGGGAAGATTGGCGTTATAAAATGTATAGAGAAAATCATCCTAAACTATGGCCTATAATTAACTTTTTTGGAATACAAATGATGCCGACTTTATTTGTTTATAGTGCTTTAGTTCCAGCAATTTTACTATTTGCAAAAAATGCCTCTCCTTTATCTTTATTAGGGAGTTCAATTATAGTCGTTGGTACTTTATTAGAGTTATTTGCAGATAGACAAATGCATGCTTTTTTAAGAACAACGACAGAAAAAGTTACATGTAGAAGAGGTCTATGGAAATATTCTAGACATCCAAATTATTTAGGTGAAATATTAATTTGGGTAGGAGTATATTGCTCTTTATTATTGACTGATTACTCATTGTGGTTTACTTTTATAGGTATAATTATAATGTTGTTCTTATTCATAGTTATATCTATTCCGATGATGGAAAAAAGACAAGTTAATCGTAGAAGCGATTATAAAGATTATCAAAGAAAGACATCAATTCTTTTAATTCTTCCAAACAAAAAATAATCATTTACCTAAAGTAGACTTTAGGTTGTATTATATTAAAAAGGAGGCATTATGAAAGTTTTATTAATAAATGGTAGTCCACACGTAGATGGTGTTATAGCTTTAGCTTTAAAAGAATTAAGCGATACTCTTAATAGATATGATATTGAAACTGAGATTATACATGTTGGTAACAAAAATATCAGAGGCTGTATAGCTTGTAGATCGTGTAAAAAAACGGGTAAATGTGTTTTTGATGACTGTGTTAATGAGATTGCTTTTAAACTAAAAGATGCTGATGGATTAGTAGTTGGTGCCCCTGTTTATTATGGAAGCGCTAATAGTACAGTCGTTTCATTACTGACAAGACTTTTTTATAGTATAAATTACGATTTGTCTATGAAAGTAGGTGCTAGCATTGTTTCAGCTAGACGTAGTGGTTGTACAGCAACTTTCGATGAGCTAAATAAGTTCTTTACTATTTCTGGTATGCCAATTGTTTCTAGTACATATTGGAATAATATTCATGGAAACAATAAAGAAGATGGCATGCAAGATTTAGAAGGCTTACAAGTAATGAGAAATTTAGGTAAGAATATGGCTTTTTTAATTAAAAGCATAGCTTTAGGAAAAGAAAAATACTGTGAAGTAGAGTTAGAAAATAACGTTCGTACAAACTTTATTAGATAGGAGATAAATATGGAAGATATTATTATTATTGGTGCTGGTCCAGTTGGAATATATGCTGCAACTTTGGCAAATTTACATGGCCTTAAGGGCATAGTTTTAGAAAGTTTATCAACAGCAGGTGGACAACTTACAGAACTTTATCCTCAAAAAGATATTTTAGATGTTCCAGGTTTTTCAAGAATCGCAGCAAAAGAATACATTGAAGCACTTTTGAAGCAACAAGAAAGCGATTCAAATCACTTGCAAATCGTGTATGGAGAACAAGTTAAAAATATTGAAAAACAAGAAGATAAATCTATAAAAGTAACTACTAATAAAAATACTTATTTGACTAAAACAATTCTTTTAACAACTGGAATGGGTGTCTTCACACCACGTAAAACAGGACTCGAAGGCGAAGATGATTTGACTAACATATACTATTCAGTTAAAGATAAGTCGATATTTAAAGATCAAGAAATAGTAATTCTTGGTGGTGGTGATTCAGCTGTTGATTGGGCTATTGCTTTAAGTGATATAGCAAAAAAAGTTAATATAGTTCATAGAAGAGATGAATTTAGAGCACAAGAATCTTCAGTAAATTTAATGACATCTAAGGGTGTAAATATTTATAAACCATATGGCTTAGTTTCATTTGTTAAAGATGGAAATAAGGCTAAAGGCATAGTTATAAAGCATAATGTTGACGGCAGTGAAATAACATTGAATTTTGACTCTATTATTGTTAATTATGGTACAGTAACTTCAGCGTCTGATTTTGCAATTGAAGAGACAAATAGGGCATATAATGTCGATAGAACATTTAGAACGTCATTTGAAAACGTTTTTGCAGTAGGAAATAGCTGTTACTATGAAGGTAAAGTTAAAAATATTACTTGTGGTTTAGGCGAAGCCGTTATAGCTATTACAGAAATAGATAGAATTGTACACCCAGGTAAGAATATACCTGTTCATTTCTAAAATGAAAATTTTAATAATAATAGTTATAGTTTTATTAATAGCAATAATTAACTATTTATTAATAACTCTTATTGTAGATTTTATCGTTATGGGTAAGGTCTCTTTTAGAGTGTCAAAAACGAAACATAAAGATAAGTTTGTTATTAAAAATAAAAATAAGATAGATATTCAAACTGGATTCAAATGTTCAGCCTTTGCATCCGCTTATCTATTAAGGCATTTAAATATTGATGCTAATGGTGATGAAATTTATAATATGATTCCACATAAAATGAAAAGTGGATATGTTTATCCTAAAGGAATAGCTGATTTATTTAAAGAAAAAGGATTCAACGTTTGTTACTATAGCGGAAATTTAAACACTTTAAAGCACGATTTAGAAAATAGTGGAAACCCCATTATTGTTATGATTAGAATACAAAAAGACAAAAATTATCTTCATTATGTACCAGTTGTTGGTTTTGATGAAAATAATATATTTATTGCAGAATCGCTAGCTGAATTAGTTAATGATAATAATGAATTGTATAACAGAAAAATTGGCAACAAAGAATTCTTGAAATTATGGAATACTTCAATGCTAAGACAACCATTATATAAAAATACTTATTTCGTAACATCAACTAAATGATATATTGGTATAGTTAAATAAATTAAGGCAAACTAAAACCGGCATGATTATCTATGCCGGTATTTTTTTAAGCTTGTAATGCAGCAATTCTTTCAGTAAGAGCGTTCTTATATGAACTGATAGCGGCTTTAGCTTCTTGTGTGTTTTCAGAAATAACGGAGTCAGTACTTGTTAATATGTAACTAAGTTTGCTTTCTAATGTTGTTAATTTTTCAAGTGAAGCATTTAATGCTGTAAGATCACTCGATGATGCAACATCAGCAGGTTTTACGTCGTATGTATTAAGTGTTTCGACAACCCAGTTCTTACTTTCGCCAAGTTTGAGACCAGCTAAATAAGTAATAGCTTCTTCTGTATCATAATTGAAATCAGGAATCAAAGCATATAATGATTTTTGTCTAGCTTTCAAAACGTTATTAAATGAATTTGTTTCATCGAAGTATTTGCCGATATATGTTCCATCTAAATATAAAGGCATGATGACATTTTGTAATGGATTGACAAAGTCTTTTTCAGTTAAATCACTAACTTCAGAAGCACTTTTAACTTTTTCTTGAGCAGCGACGATTGAGTCATAAACGTATTTAATAGAAGCGCCATAAGCAGCGTAATCTTTTTCTGTAAATATAAATCCTAACATACTGTCAATAGTTCTTTCGTCAAAATATGTTAATGGTTTAACTTCATCTGTACCGATATAAATGGCACTTGTTAATTCTTTAACAAAATTGATTGCAACCTTTGACATATCACCATCGATTACTTCATCGACATATTTATCAAGTATTTGAGAAATTGCTTCGCTTGTAACAAGGAATTGAGCTTGTGTTTCAGCTTCTTTAATAGCTACATGTTCAGTATATGCATCAATAACTGATGTAAGTTTGACTGTTAAATAAGAGTTTTTAATGATATTTGAATCATCAAAGTTCATAATTTCTTCGATTTGGTCAGCAATTTCATCCCAGTTTTCATCGGTCCATTTGCTTACATCAGCATCGTAAGAGGCAATAGCACTTTCGAATGTGGATAATAAATCCATACCTTCAACATATGAAGTGAAAACTTTATTATCACCAGATTCATCAACTCCTAATACATTGAGGACATTACCAACTTTTTCTTTGGTACTTGTACTTGCATTTTCAAGAGCTGTTTCAGTTTCTGTAATGACTTTATTTTGTTCTACAGCTGATTCTGCTTTATAAGAAATATTTTCACTTGCATTAACAACATTTTCAACAACTTTTAAGGCGTTGAGGGTATCGACATAATCTTGTTCGTATGTTGTTGATGGGAAAACATTAGATGCTGGAATTGTATCTTTAAATTCGAATTTTAATAAACTATCACTATATGTAAAGCCATTAACTTCATATTGTGTTCTAACATCAACTAAAACATAGTGGTTAGGTGTTCCAAATGAAGAGCTTCCAATTACATCAGTAATTTTAGGTAAAGTGACAAATGAAGCGTAGTCTTCAGGAATTAAACTTGTCAATAAAGTATTTAAATTATTAATTCCTTCATCGTTTAATTTAATACCGACTTCACCTTGACCCATGGTAATGCATAAGCTTGATATAACTTTAATAAGCTTACCAAAGTCAATTTCGATTTCTGGCAATGCAACATTAATATTAGCCAAGAAAGCTAAAACTGTTTTGAAATTAACTTCACCTAAATCTTTGAAGGTGTTAAGCATCATCATAACTTGGGCTATGATTTCATTTATATCAATCATTGTTGTACCAAGTGAGTGTACTTGATCAAATTCATATTGGCCACTTTCTTCACTTAATACAGGTGCATTTGAAGAACCCATGACAGAAATGTATAACTTGCCATCAGCATTATAATCAAAGTCGATTGATTTGATTTTTGGTGCTTCATCTTCAGCGTAGAAGTCGCCATAGGCAAATGGTGTTCCATCAAAGAAGTTGACTAAACTACCATCTCCACTTCCTGTTAAAGCACCGACAATAGAAACTAAAGAATTAGCTAAACCATAGAAAGTACTTGTAGTAGTGCTATTTGAACCGCTAACTCCAAGAACTAAATCAGCTCTTGAACCAACGTCGATTGAGAAGTGGAATTTGACATATTGCAAAACTTTATTTGGATCAATTTCTTCATTAGCTACTTGATAGTTTAAAGACATTGGTACATTGAGATTTAAACCTGCATTCATAGCTCCGCCAGCGATAGGCAACTTTAAATTAGCATCTAAAGAGCCTGACATTGATTCGATTTCGCTATATGTATATTCTTTTTTAATATTTGAATTAGTAGTTGAACTTGTACTGCTATCTGTCGAAGGTTTAGATGCCGACGATGAATTACTGCTACTGACTGGGGCAGATGAACTTGAAGTGTTATTTCCACCACATGATGTTCCAACAAGGACAGTAAGCAATGTTGGTACAACTAATAAAAGCGTTCTTTTTTTCATATTTTCTCCTTTTTAAAATGAATAAAATCTTTTATTATTAATACAGAAAAGAGTTCATAGGACATCTTTTCTAATATTAGTCTATTTACTAAATATTGTTTAGTCAATTGTTTTATGATTTAACTATTAAACTAAAATAAATATACTTAGCTGATATTAAATAATTAAAATTTTCATTTATGATATAATTAATGACAAGGGGTAAACAATTATGACGCAAAAAGAACTAATGCTTAGCGGTGAATTATATAACGCTTCTTCTGACGATTCACTTTATCCAGATTATGTAAAAGCTAGAAATATATTAAGTAAGCTAAATACAATGCCATTTGATGATTTAAGTAGAAATGAACTTATAAATAATCTCTTTGGAAAAATAGGCAAAGATTGTGCGATAATTACACCTGTATATTGTGATTATGGATCTAACGTTTATATTGGTGACAGATTTTTTGCTAACTATGATTGTATCTTCTTAGATGTTTGTCCAATTACTTTTGGAAATGATGTTTTTGTTGGACCAAGATGTACTTTTGCTACAGCTTGTCATCCGACAGATTATTTGACTAGAAATGAACATCTCGAATCTGGAAAGCCTATTACTGTAGGTTCTAATGTGTGGTTTGGTGCTAACGTTACAGTGTTACCTGGGGTTACAATTGGCGAAGATGTTGTAATAGGTGCTGGCTCAGTCGTTACTAAAGATATTCCAAGTCATACAATTTGTGTTGGTAATCCTTGTCATGTTATAAGAGAAATTACAAATGAAGAAAGACAATATTGGCGCGGGCAAGGCAAAAAATGGCACGATATGTTCGATAATAAATAAGGTGAATATATGATTTATTTCTTTTATGGACCTGATTCAACTTTGCTTTCGCAAAAAGTAAAAACAGAAGTTAGAGGCAAAGTTGATATAAGTGATCAGCTTCAATTTATCAAATTCAATTCGTTTCAAGACACAGTTCAAGATGTTGTCATGGAATCTTTATCGACTTCTTTTTTAGGTGAGCCTAAAGTCGTCGTATTAGAAAACTGCTATTTCTTATCAAATTCTAAAGAGAAAGTACCACCACTTGATAAGCAACAAGATTTTAAAAGTTTGATCGATTATATTAATTTTCCTAATCCAGACACTAATCTATATCTTCTTATGGTTGGAAAGCCGAATAAGAAAAGTGAAATTGTTTCACTTTTAGAAAAAAAAGCAATCGTTGTTGAAGTAAATAATTTGACTGATGAAGAATTTGTCGAAACAGCAAACGCTTTAGCTAAAGAATATAATGGTGATATCGATAGAGAATCAGTAACTGAGATTGTTAAACGTTCAGGTAGAGACTATACAATGTTTGTCAATAATGTAAGAAAGCTATTTACATATACAAACCAAATACGAATTATGGATGTTCAACAATTAGTTAATAACCCTTTATCTGATGATGTATTTAGTTTGTTTGAATCACTTATAAATAACGATAGACCTACTCAAGCAATTAGAATTACTAGAAATTTATTTAAGATGGGTTATGACACATATAAATTACTTCCAGTATTAGCTTCTCAATTTTCATTTTTAGCCGAAGTTGCATATTTAGATAGCCGTGGTTCAACAGAAAAGGAAATTGCTGATTCATTAAGATGCCATCCATATAGAGTTAAATGTTCAAGAAGAAACCTTAAATATTTAGATTTTAATATTATAATTGAAATAATGGCAGACTTAAGCGAGTTAGAAAGAAATTTAAAATATAACTTAGACGATCCTCAAACAGCATTAGAGCTTTTTATATGTAACTTTAGGAGAAATTATCTAATGAGAAAGTAATTTGTTAATATCGAAATTTTGTTTAAAACTTTATATAAGAAAAAGTTGAAATTTAGTTAGTTTTTTACTTTAAAATCAATTTTTTCTTGATAATTAAATATCATTCGTGATAAACTTAGTTGTTATGTGAAAGGAGTGACAATATGGCTCAAATTAAATCCCAAAAAAAGAGAATTCTCACAAACGAAAAAGCTAGAGTTAGAAACGCTGCAGCTATTTCTGCATTGAGAACTGCTACAAAGAAAGTTCATAAAGCTGTCGAAGCCAAAGATCTTCCATTAGCCGAAGCCAACTTGGCCGCTGCTGTCTCATTGATTGATAAATCAGTCTCAGATGGCCGTCAACATCAAAATACAGCTAACCGTCAAAAAGCTAGCTTAATGCGTCTTGTTGATACCATTAGAGGTTAAGCTAAATAATTGAAGTCGTTAGCGACTTCTTTTTTTATCAATAAATTATTATTGCTTTAAATAATTAAAGCATGAAATTATCAATGTAAGCGCATAGCATTTTCTTTCATTATGAATGAATTTCGCTTAATTTAACTGGATTGTATGACAAAATACGTACATATTTAGACATTTATGAAAAATTAGTATACCGCTTACATTAATTTTTTACGAAAGTGTTCGACTTTCATAGCAATTATCGATATAATGTTAATAGATACAATAAAAGGAGTGCTATACATGCTATACAACAAATATATTGATCACACTTTACTTAAACCAGATGCAACTGAAGAACAAATTAGAAAATTATGCCAAGATGCATTAGAATATGATTTTGCCTCTGTCTGTGTTAATCCAGGTTATGTACCACTTTGTCACGAATTGCTTAAAGGCAGCGATGTTAAAGTTTGTACAGTTATCGGTTTCCCATTAGGTGCCACTCTTCCTGCTGCTAAAGTATTAGAAACAAGAGAATCTGTTTTTGCTGGTGCTCAAGAAATTGATATGGTTATTAACGTCGGCAAACTCAAAGACAAAAAAGATGATTATGTTAGAGAAGAAATCACTAGAGTTAAACATGCTTGCCACGGTCATTTATTAAAAGTAATTATTGAAACTTGCTTGTTAACTGATGAAGAAAAAGTTAGAGCATGTAAATTAGCTGTCGAAGCTGGTGCTGACTATGTTAAAACATCAACAGGTTTCTCAACAGGCGGTGCTACAGTTGCTGATATTAAATTAATGAGAGAAACGGTTGGCCCAAACATTGGTGTTAAGGCTAGTGGTGGCGTAAGAACTAGAGAAGATATGATTGCTTTAATTGAAGCCGGTGCTTCAAGAATCGGTACATCTTCTGGCCCAAAATTAATGAAAGAGTAAAAACTTCTCTCCAAGTTTTTCATAAGTTATCACTAATATAATTAGTGGTTAGACGTTGCCATAGTGCAACGTCTTTTTTTAACCATAAAAAAAACTGTAGCTTTGTGGCTACAGGAAATAGTTGTGATTATTTTAATAATATCGGCTCTGTTGAATCTTATGGGGTTTAAGCAAAAGCAAGAAA